>Ga0268261_10000040_pt1 | contig 90591 bp, 96 predicted proteins | sample TergutNc150P1_FD_190353 | JGI IMG/M metagenome (GOLD analysis project Ga0268261, IMG submission 190353) | Nasutitermes corniger P1 segment gut microbial community from laboratory colony in Florida, USA - Nc150 P1 (SPAdes) (version 2) | ecosystem: Host-associated > Arthropoda: Insects >... | reverse complement strand
TTCTTTACGATGTCCCACTTCCAAAGCTAATACAACCATCTTAGAATCAACTATCTCAGTAATTACCCGATAATCTCCAATTCTGTATCGCCATTGACCTGCACGATTGCCTGATAGTCCCTTGCCTTTGTTTTTTGGGTCTTTCCCATTTTCTACTAAATTATCCAAATACTTGATAATTCTTGTTTGCGTGAACTTATCAAGTTTTCTAATTTGTTTGGAATACAAAGGTGTTGGAACAATCTTATAACTAATTTTTTCCGTCATTAATCAATCCCCAAATCATCTTTTAAATCCTCCCATGATAGCACTTTCCCGCCGTTAGCAAGATAATCTTCATATTCTGCCATTGCTCTATCTGCGACTTTGGCATCATACTCATCTTCTAAAGTTTCCAATGCTTTTCTTCGGATTAATTCAGACAAAGAAACACCCTCAAATTTTGCCATTGCTTGAAAGAATAATTTATCTGCTTCAGGCACTTTCATTGTGATTACTGCCATTTCAAACACCTCTTTCTTTCGTAATACTTTTGTATTACCATTATATCATGTTTGAACTATTTCGCAATTAAAACTGATTGAAATGATTTTTATTCTTCAGCTCCAAGTCCCAGCTCATTTGAAAACTCGTCAATTTTCGCATCGATTAAATTTTTCAATTCTTCCAACTCCTCAATCGTCTTAGCATGATTATTCACGTACCCACGAGCCATAGATTTGTAGCGGAGATAGTTTGTTTGCTCCTTGTTCTTTTCTCTGTATCGCTTGTTAGCCTCGTTCTGTGCTGCACTGTATGCCATCTAAATCACTCCCTTATAAAGAATAATGATTACGACCCATAAAACCACTAAAGGCAATAAATGTTTCTTAGGTAGTTTGTTACTTACATTTTCAAACACTGCGTAAATCGTAGCAAGTAAGCTAACTGTTAATAAAGCTAATTCCATTGTAAACATCCTTTCTTTGTGCTAGTATTATTTGAAAGTGCGAGGGATTTCTCCCCCGCTTTCGAGCTTAAAGTAATCTTTCTATCAGTCTTAGTATTATCGCTGTTCCACCAGTTATCAATGCTACCTTGACTGCGTCCGAGATTTCTTTAGGCTCTTTTTTCTTTGCGTGCCTTCTTTTCTTTCTCATTCGTTTTACCCCCTTTCCCTCACTTCCTATATATATTATATCATGCAATGATATAATATATATAGGGATATACAGTTTTTTAGCAAAAAAAATAAGACTTTTAAGCCTTATTTTGAATCTCGGATATCTGGGAAAATATGCAAAGTTATATCTCTATTCAGCCATTTACTAGCGTTTACAGTCATCTCGTTATAATTATCAAGGCTCAATGCTACAAATTGGTTGCCGTCCGTATCCTGATAAATCAGATTTTGCCCTAATTCTTCTTTCTTTCGTTGATTGAGGTTTCTGGAAAATACAAGTTTCCCTCTGTATTTCTAGTAAATCTATTGGATTTTCTTCCAATTCATCTGCTTGTCCACCAAGTTGACCGATAATCATTCTCGCCCTTGTTCGTTCAGGGTCTCTTGTATTTCCGCTCGCAGCTCCAGCACTACGCAAAGAACCAGAACGTCTAGCTTGAATGCGAGCATTTACTAAATCAGTAATTTTCAAAACAAAAAATCCCATTCATTCCTATTTGAATAGAAATAAATGGGATTTATCAGTCTCTTACTTAGCTACTGGATAAACAGATACTTGTTTCTTATCGCGTCCTAGACGTTCAAAGCGTACAACACCTTCTACTTTAGCAAAAAGTGTATCGTCTCCGCCGCGGCCAACGTTTGTGCCTGGGAAGATTTTCGTTCCGCGTTGACGGTAAAGAATTGAACCGCCTGAAACAGTTTGACCGTCAGCAGCTTTTGCGCCTAGACGTTTAGCTTGTGAGTCACGACCGTTAGATGTAGAACCGCCACCTTTTTTGTGGGCGAATAATTGTAAGTCAAATTTCAACATAATGGTTTGCACCTCCTAGTTTATTTTTACTTCGAGATAATCTTTGTATTCAGCTTCTATTCCTTTAATTGCGTTAGCAAAGGCGGTTAATAGAAATTGTGTTTTTGTGTCTTCTTCAGCATTTAAGTCATCTGGAACACTGGCGTATAGATAACCATCCGATAGTTCTACCGGAAGCGCTACTCCTGCCATTTGCTCAATATTATTGATGGTTGCGATTGCTAGAGCAGATACAGCCGAGCAGACAATGTCATGCCCAAAAGCTCCGCTCATTGCGTGTCCTGAAAGTTCAAGACTAACAACTTTTCCAGCGTTTTCTTTCATACAAGCACTAATCATTATGATTAAGCGTTGATTGCTTCGATAACAACTTTTGTATAAGGTTGACGATGTCCTTGTTTACGGTGAGAGTGTTTTTTAGGCTTGTATTTGAAAGTTACAACTTTCTTTTGTTTGCCTTGTTTTTCAACTTTACCTACAACTGTTGCTCCTGATACTAATGGAGTTCCAACTACTGTAGATTCACCACCTACAAGTACAACTTCGTCAAATGTAACAGTTTCGCCAGCTTCTACATCCAATTTTTCCACGTAGATTTCTTGACCAACTTCAACTTTGACTTGCTTGCCACCTGTTTTGATAATTGCGTATGCGCTCATAACGGCACCTCCTTGTTTAGATGATTAATTGAGCGGTTTACATCGTAGAAAAATAGGAAATTTTCACACAGGCGCTTTTTGCCTGTTTGGAAATTTATCTTTTTTCCTAGATGTTGCTCCATTAATCTCGATTTTATTTAGACTCGTTAGACTCGCTGTTTATGGTGCTGTGCTTAAAAACCATATCCATGCGGTTGTACGTGCACAAGTCGGTACACTTTTACAACGGTATCTAGTTTAACACCTTTATCCCATGAAGTCAATGGAAAAATCCGCTATTCCTCCTTGAAAAGCACATCTTTCACTGATTTTATAGGCATTTCCTGCCCTGTCCAAAGTTTAAAAGCCTCTGAACCTTGATATAAGAGCATTCCTAAGCCATCAATAGCTAATTTGGCGTCATTTTCTTTGGCAATTCTTAATAATTTGGTTTGTCTGGGGTTGTAAACGATATCCATGACAACTAGTTTTTCGTGCAGGATTTTTGGGTCTTTGATAATACATTCTTCGGTATTCGGTGCCATGCCGACGCTTGTTGCGTTGATGAAAATGCTGCTTTCTTGCAGTTTTTCTGTGAGAAGTGTTTGGTCTTCTAGGTCAAATGCTTGTGCGTTTGCATTGGTTTTCTTGTTGATTTTTTCAGCTAAATCTTGTGCTTTTGCGAAATTGCCACTTTTTCTATTGAATATATTGATTTGTTTGGCACCATCAAGGGCTGCTTGAATGGCTATGGCAAAGCCAGCACCACCTGTTCCTGCGAGCGTTATGGTTTGATTTTCAATCCTCACGCCATTTTCTGTCAAAGCGCGCATCGCTCCGCTACCGTCTGTGATGTGGCCAATTAGCCGTCCGTTTTCATTGACCACTGTATTGACCGCACCTATCAGCCTTGCTGCTGGACTTAAGTCATCCAGATATGGAATAATCGCTTGCTTGTGTGGCATGGAAACATTAAATCCTCGCATATTCAAGGCTTTTGCTCCAATTAGTGCATTTGATAAGTCTTCATCTTGTACCTCAAAAGCTAAATAACGATAATCTAACCCTAATTGTTCAAAGGCTGTATTGTGCATAGCAGGTGACAAGGAATGTTTTACCGGATCAGCAAATAAACCTATCAACTGCGTTTTCCCACTTATTCTCATGCTCTCTCCTTGATAAATTTCGCGTGGCGTTTAGCTATTAAGACTGTATTCAAAAAGCCAATAACTCCTAGCCCAATCGCAAAATAAAAGACATAACGAATATCGCTTTCTACCATAAACCCTGTCAAAAACGGCATAATCATCAGCGAAACAGAAGTCGCCATTGAATACATTCCGGTAATTCTTCCCTTTTTCTCTGGGAAATACTCTAAACAAAGCGCAAGACCTAATTGCCAGATACCTGCTGCTGCAAATCCGCCTACTAGGAAGGAAACAACCAGCATAACCGAAAAGTTTGGAACAAGAGTCATCGTCAACATGGACAAGGTTGTAACACCCGTATGAAAGCTCATCACAAGCGAAATTCTTGCACCTTTTTTGACAATCGCTGAATTGAGAAAGACGCAGATAAACGAGCCAATGGAATAAACACTAATCAAAAGCAGGCTATTTGCCTCGCTTGCTAGACCCAAATCTTGAGCAAATGTTGGTGCCCATAAAATGAAGATATTGAATAGGGAAATGCAGATAAATGAGAAGACCAACAAGGTCACGCCATCAATAGCAAATTTCGCCTTAGTTTTTTCAATGATAGTTGTTTCTTTGACATTTGAAGATGTGTTTTCCGGAAAATCTTGAAACTTCAAGAAAACCATATTTGCCAATAAAAAGCCGATACATAGTAAAAATGGAATACCAAAGAACAAATCTTGACTAATCATCATTCTAGTCAAAATTGGCAGGATAAACTGACCAATTGAGATAAAGGCACGGTTTAACACACTAAGCGAGCTCGTATCTTTTTCCTTAGGATAGGCTTCAGCAATGGCTGGATAGGTCGAAGTATCCAAAAATGCATTGGAAAATCCACCAAATAGTGCTGCAACAAAGGCAAATTGCCAGCTATGAGCAAAAAGCAGACCGCCAAAGAAAACAAAATAGCAAGCAATCCCAATCAAATTGGTTTTTTTTCGTCCAAATCTATCAGAAATATAGCCACTCAAGTACAAACTCAAAATTCGCCCTAAACCAATCGCCGAAATAACGAGTGCTACTTGAGCGGTAGTTGCCTGCCATTGCTGAGTTAATATTGTTATATTTTGCGAAATAATAATGGCTGCCATTCCTTGAAATATGTAATTAAAATAAAGGCTACTGACCAAAGGAAGATAACTTTTTTTCTTTGTTTCTACTACGTTTTCCATAACTTTCCTCGTTTCGATGTTTTATCATTTATAGAATACCATATTTCCTTAGAAAATCCCTTGAAAATACCAAACAAAAAGCGGATTTCTCCGCTTTCGTTCATTGTGATTATACGTGGATAAATAGTAATCCTGCCCAAGACACTGTTCTTGTGTAAGTAAAGAATGGTCCGTTTGGTCCGTTCATTCCTTCGACAGTGATTTGGTCGCCGTTGATACCGATAACGCGTGCTACGTGTCCGAAAACAGCGTGACCACCGGCAACGCCCGGTCCGAATACAGCAATCGTGTTGATAGCTGGCGTGCTGGTTACAGCAAGTCCGTCCATTTGTGCTGAGGCTGCCCATTGTGATGCGTTGCCCCAACGGTTGTTGACACGACTTCCGAAGAATTCTTTCATGAACCATGTGCATTGTCCAGCTGGGTAAGTGTTGTAAGCTGGGAAACGTCCTGCAACTGGTGGTGCTGGTGCTGGTGTTGGAGCAGGAGCTGGTGTTGGAGCAGGAGCTGGCGTTTGCGCTTCTTGTGCTTGCTCGCCACTTGTTGCTGGTTCACTTGTTTGTGGAATATTCGGTTGTGCTGCAATGACAGGTGCTTGCGTTTGTGCTGCTTGTGTAGCTGCCGCTGCTACTAAAATTTCTTGTGCCTGTCTTTGTAATTCAGCTTCTTGCGCAATTCTTGCTGCCTCTTCTTCAGAGGCAATCCTTGCTGCCTCGCGTGCTTCTTCACGTTGTACCAAGAGTGAATCGCGTTCTTCTTCGCTTGTTGCACGAGCTGCTGCTAGACTTAATTGAGCCGCAACCAATTCAGCCTGTTGCGTACGAAGGCTTGCTTGTGAATCTTCCAAAGCTATGTTGTTTTCCCAAAGGATACGCAAGTTTTCTTCATTTTCAGCCTGTTTTGCCTCTACTGCCTCTTTGTCCTGACGTTGCTGTACCAATAAATCATGGTTGGCACTGGCAATTCTTGTTGCCGCAGTCATACGGCTGATTGCTTCGCTTAGTGTGTCAGATGTCAAAAGGATTTCTAACAAACCAGTTCTTGATGAAGTTTGGATACTTCTTGCTTGATTGTCAATGGTTTGCGCACGTTCTAAGATACGCTCATGCAAGGAATTTACTTGATTAATCAAGTCATAGCTGACTTTTTCTAGTTCGTCGGTTTGAGCTTGTAGCTCTTCAATTTTTTGGTTAATGTTTTGCACTTGAACTTCTAAGCCTGCTACTTCATTTTGTGTTTGCTCTTCTTGATTAAGCAAATCTTGAATTTCATTGTTGCGTTCTTCTATTTGGTTGTCCAAATCACTCGCACTTACGCTCAATGGTGCTTGTAATGTTGATAAAGCAACCGTGCTAAGTAAGATAATTGAACTAATTTTTTTGTGTTTCACTTGAATTCCCTCCCGTGTTTCGTGAAAGACTTTCTCTTCCAACCTAGTAACCATTATATCCTAACTAAAATATTACTACATTCCCATTAAGTTACAATTAGGTTAAAATTTTTCTTATTACACTTTTTATTTTAACACAAAAAGTCATAATAATGGGAAATAAACCCTTACTATGACTTTGTTTGTTTATTCTTCTTTTTTACGCTCAATTATTTGGAGTTCTCTAATGTCGCTGAGAATTAATGGCACTGTTTCTACTTTTACCTCAGAAAATTGTAGCCCAAACCAGCGGGTTGGGGAGGTGGCTAATCGTTTGATGCCTAGCTTTGTTTCGATGATAAAGCGGTCAAACTTGTTCATGGCGCGTGAATTTGCCAATCTTTCTTCTATAATAATAAAGCGAAAATCGCCAACAGTCCGTCCCGGTGTCACTGTATAACGTTGTTTTTGCACAGGCAATCTGCCACTTTCCATCAAATCATTAATAATGGTACGGACATAACGGGAAACATCCTGCTTCATTCTAAATCCTAGATAGAGCTTTACCTTGACAATATAATCCGTATCCATCATATCGACTTCATACTCATGCGTAAATGGCTCATCTGTAACATTGACGTTGATGAACCAATAGACTTTGGCACGTTTGGGGTGCTTATCCAAAATTGAATACAAAATCGGTGTATCGACATAATCTCCTTCTAGCTTGCTGGTTAAAAAAGCGACATTGAATTGATACAAATCAATGGTCACATCACTGCGCAAATCAGCAATCTGGTCCTTATAGTCCTGCAAATTCAATGGCAGAACATAACGCTGAGTAATCTCGCTGCCCTTTTCCCAGACATACATGAGAAATAGAATGATAAGAGCCAAAATCATGGTAAAATAGCCACCATGCAGGAATTTGGTCGCACTTGATAGGAAGAACATGGTTTCCACAAAAGCGAAGAAACCTACAATCAAAAGTGCCAAACCTAGTTTCATCTTTGTCTTTAAGTAGTAGAAAAGCAAAACGGTCGTCATCAGCATGGTCACTGTAATGGCAAGTCCATAAGCAGCCTCCATGTGCTCGGAACTTCTAAAGAGAATGACAACCAAACTGGTAGTCAGCCACAAGAGCAGATTGACTGCTGGAACATACATTTGCCCACGATTTTTTCCGGGATAAAGAATTTTCAATCTCGGCAAAAGTTTCAAGTGAATGCCTTCGGAAACCAATGTATAAGAGCCTGATATCAAGGATTGAGAGGCGATAATTGCTGCTAAGGTGGCTAGAGCAACGCTAAACAAGTACAGGTCTTCAGGTATCATCTCAAAGAAAGGATTTAAAATACCAGGTGTGTGAATATCTTCAAGTGATACATTCATTATCCATGCCGCCTGACCCAGATAACACAAAATCAAGCAGACCTTGACATAAGGCCAACTGACATGAATATTCCCCTTGCCAACGTGTCCTAAATCGCTATACAGCGCCTCCGCACCGGTTGTGACAAGAAAGACCGAGCCTAAAATGAAAATCCCTGTTGCATTATAAGGACTGAATAATAACCGGATAGCATAAATAGGATTAAAAGCACGCAACATGGATAAATCACCCAAAAGATTGGCAGCACCAATCAAGCCGATAAAAGTAAACCAGAAAAACATGACTGGTCCAAATAGTTTCCCAACCTTATAGGTACCAAAACGCTGAATGACGAACAAAAAGGCGATAATACAAAGCGTAATTATCACGATAACATTTTGCCCATCGCCAAAGATTTCTACAAAACGCGGTACGCCTCGCAATCCTTCCACTGCTGTGGTTACCGTAACCGCAGGGGTTAATGCTCCATCAGCTAAAAGAGCCGCCCCACCAATCATAGCAGGAATAATCAGCTTCTTGTTCATCTTTCTAACTAAGGTGTAAAGAGAAAAAATTCCACCTTCGCCGTGATTGTCGGCATTTAGCGCAATAAGCACGTATTTCAAAGTAGTCTGGATAGTCAGCGTCCAGATAATCAATGAAACCGCACCTAAAATAAATGCCTCATCTACATATTTAAGCCCACCTTGCCCGTCCACAATGGCTTTCATTGCATACAAGGGACTGGTTCCGATATCGCCGTACACAACACCCATGGCTACGATAAAGCCTGTCATGGACCAGCTATTTTTTGTTTCTACTTTCATAATAAACCCTCTTTTATTTCCCTTTTTGAAGTCAATGAAAGTATATTATTATTGGGAGTATATTGCAATTTATATCCATTTGTAATTGTGGGGATTGGTGTGAATGCTATTTTTGAAAATAAATAGGAGGGCTTTTATGTTACCAAATCTCATGATTTATTCAACCTGCAAAAAAATAAATTGAAAACTCCTACTTTTTGCGTATCTATTAATAGAGAGACAAAAATCGGGGTTCAACGAGCAACAGCTAGGAAAATAGATAAAATTCATTTCAGGCAAGGAGCGTCTAAAGTGAATTTTCCTAATTTTCTACGCTGTTAAACGCTCGTTTCACCACCAAAAACAAGGAGGAAAAACAATGAACAAACAAGCAAAACTCTCTACCTACCAACGTGAAAACGGCACCCTTAAACTAACCAACGATGTCGTCTTCCGCAAACTTTTCGGCACCAATCTCTACCAAAATGTGCTCAAGCAATTCCTAAAGGATGTGCTAAGCCTGCCCGTACAATCACTTGCTTTACTTTCTAAGGACTTTCTTGATACAATCAAGACAGAAACCGAGATGGAAAAAATAATAGAAACTAGAGTAGATGTTTTGGTAAGTTTGCAAAATGGCGAGCGAGTGACGATTGAGATGCAGAATTATTCGCAAGCCGATTTTCAAAAGCGTTCTTTGTACTATCAAGCGGGCGTTTTTCGGGAGACGATTGAGGATATTGGAGCGAAAGCACGTTATCAGACCTTGAAAAAGACGATTGCGGTGGATATTCTCAACTTTAAGTTGTTTCCAGATGATGAGGACGCCTTGCATTCTTTTGATTTGTATGACAAGGAGCATGATTTGTACTTCGTTGAGAAAGGATTTTTCCCGACTTTTGTGCTTGAACTTCCCAAAACCCAAACGCCTACTCAGGAAGTGAAGGAGTGGATGGAATTGTTTAATACAGGAGACAGTATGTCCGAGCGTGAAGATTTTGTTGAAAATGCTTTAAATCCAGTCAAAAAAGCAGCACTTGATGAAAAAGAGCGCTACTGGGCGCAGAGAGCTGAGGAGCACCGTTGGGATATTGATAGTGCTGTTCATACGGGTTATGAAAATGGATTTAACAATGGTTTTGACGATGGCTATCGAAACGGAATTGAGCAAACCATCCGAAATATGTTTGCTAAAGGTTTTGATTACGAAACCATTTTATCTATTGTTGGTCAAGAACAAGCGGAGATAGTAAAACGCATTGAGCAGGACAAGTAAAAGAAAAAAATCCTTAAACTAGTTTCAAGAGGCTAATTGGATAGTGCTTGTTTTTCTACATCTACCCGAAAAGCGAAGAAACTATTGTTCATTGAAACAGCCCGTAAGCGTTCTTTGCTTACGGGCTGTTTGCGTTTGGCTACGCTCCTATCTGAACGATACCGAGCAAAATTTAGTTTGCTAATTCATTTCTGTGCGTTCAATTCTTTCTTCAGAAATAATCTCATAGAGCTTGTCCGCATCTTCTTTTCTGGTATGTTCTTGTAGTTGGGCTACTCTGATTTTCAGCACTTTGTTGCCAAATTGGATTTCTACTTCATCGCCAACTTTCAGTGCAGTTGAGCTTTTAGCTAAAATACCGTTGACCTTGATACGCCCTTTGTCTGCGACTTCTTTTGCGATGGTTCGGCGTTTGATAATTCTTGATACTTTTAAAAATTTGTCTAATCTCATGATGTTTTCCTTACAATTCTACGATTTTTGTTCCGTGTACTTCTGTAGTTCCTGTGTTTTCAACAAGTTCTTGATAGTTTTCATGATTGACACCGCCGCCGATAATAAGTTGGATTTTCCCTTGTGAATACTCCACTAATTCTTTTAGGTGGGCGTAGTTTTCACTTACGGGCGAAGTTAATGCACTGCCGTGTGTCAGAATTCTAGCAAAACCAAGTTCGCTCAAGCGGTCGATTGCCTCTTTTTGTCTTTCTCGTGGAATTTCATCAAACGCCATGTGGAAGGTAACTTCTAGTCCTTGAGCTGGAATTAGCCATGTTTCAAGTGCCTCTTCATCTAACCAGTTATCTGCCGTTAATGCACCAATAACCACGCCGTCAACATCACGCTTTGCTGCCTCTAGAATATCCGTTTCCATCATTTTTATCTCAATGTCATTGTAAACAAAATTACCACCACGCGAGCGAATGATTGTAAACACCGACACTTCTTTTTCATGAGCGTACTTAACCGCCTCTTCAATCACACCAACGCTACAAGTCGTTCCACCCACTGCCAAATTGTCACAAAGCTCAATCCGATTGACACCCGCCGCAATGGCTTTGGGAATATCTGTAAAATTCTCTGCGCAAAATTCTTTTAATATCATGTTCTTACCTCTAATCATTTTTTTCTATTGTATCAAATATGGTACACTGTTGGTAGTATATTTAAAAGGGGATTGCCAAATGAAGAAAAAAACTGAGCGAGCTAAAGATTTTTTAGCTGAAAACGACTGCCTTTTCCGCTGTCCGATTTGTTATTTGGAGCTGAACGTGGCTACCAATGGACTGGCTTGTCCTAGCAATCATCACTTTGAGTTGTCTAAAAAGGGAACACTTTTTTTTCTGAAAAAAGCAGTCAAAACAGAATACGACCGCGAGATGTTTATCCCACGCGGAAGAATGATTGCAAGTGGGATGTATGCACCTATCCTAGAAAAAATCAGGCAAGAACTGGATATGGACAAAACAACGCTTGATGTTGGGTGCGGCGAGGGCAGTTTCCTCCATGAATTAACAAAACTTGGGTTAAATGGCATTAAGCTGGGCTTTGACATTTCAAAAGACGGCATTTATGAAGCAACCAATCAACCATTATACGAAGATACTTTCTGGTGCATTGCTGATTTGACCAACCTACCCTTTGCGGATGAAAGTATCGACCAAATCCTCAATATCTTCACACCGTCTGCCTACAATGAATTTGAGCGCGTGCTAAAACCGCGTGGCAAGCTGATAAAAATCATTCCGGAAGAAAATTATCTCAAGGAACTGCGTCAGGCATTCTATCCAAATGACAATAAAAAACAGGAATATTCCAACGAAAAAGTCCTACAAAAACTAGAAAGCCAGCTAAAAATCAGGACTAATGAGCGTGTCCAATATACTTTTGACATCCCTGAAAAAAACCGCGTGGACTTGCTGGAAATGTCGCCATTAGAGTGGGGCGTGGATAAATCGGTCAAAGAACAACTACAAAAAGACCCGCTCAAGACCATTACCATAGATGTCCGTATAATCGTCGGCAGCTTTGACTAAGCAAAAAGTACGTATCTATTGTGTGAAATGCACAAAAAATAGAGAAAACTTAAGGTTTATGAGAATATTTTATTGATTTTTCTGACCTAACGTGATATATTTTACTTCATGAGGTTTTCATTGATTTCTATCAGGTCCTGTTCTGATAAAAGTTAGTGAAAAGTGATTCACTAACGGGGCTGTTCGCTTGCTATGCACGAACGGTTTCGTTCTTTTTTTGCACAATTTAGGTTCCAGCAGAATGCATCTGTTGGAACCTTTTTCATACTAGTTTTCTTTTTTTCCGTAGCTTAATCCATCAACGTTTCTTCCACAATACTCAAAAACATCATCGCACCATAGTAAAACGCATCCTCATCTGCCTTGTATTTTGGATGATGTGGCAAATAAGTCGTTCCCTTTTCTTCGTTTGCACCGCCATATAAAAAGTAAGTAGCTGGGGCGATTTTACTATAAGCACCAAAGTCTTCTGAGCCCGGCAGTGGGTCTTTCATGAGGATAACCGCCTCGTCTGGCAAGAATTTTCGAGCAGCTTTTAATGAGATTTCAAACGGTTCCTTGTCATTAATCACCGGGTCATAACCAAAACGATACTTGAACTCACAAGTTGCCCCATGCGTTTGGCAAATGCCTTTTGCCACTTGCTCAATCCATTTTGCTGTTTCCTGACGAACAGTTTCATCCAGATTACGCACCGAACCTCTCAGCTCCACCGTATCAGGAATGACATTGTCAGAGCCTGCCGCTGTTTTTACAACCGTAGTTGAGATTATCGGGCTGTAAAAAGAATTGGTTTTGCGAGAAACAATCGTCTGAAACGCCAGTATCATCTCCGCTTGAATAATTACCGGGTCAATAGTCGCCGACGGCATTGCTGCGTGTCCGCCCTTTCCTTGAATGGTAATCTCAAAACCATCACTTGCCACCATCATAAAACCAGACTTAAGCCCAATGGTTCCAGTTGGAAACATTGGCATCAAATGTGCACCGTAGAAAGAATTAACATCATCCAAAGCACCAGAATTCACCAACCCAATCGCACCACCGGGATGAAGTTCTTCTGCGGGCTGGAAAATAAACTTAATCGTTCCCTTGATTTTATCGGTATAATCATTCAAAATGCTTGCCACACTCAGCAAAACTGAAGTATGCACATCATGCCCACAAGCGTGCATAACACCGTCGTTCAAGGACTTGTAATCCACCTGCGTTTCTTCCAAAATCGCCAGAGCGTCAATATCCGCACGCAAAGCAATAACTGGACCCTCTTCTTTCCCATTGAGAATGCCGATACAGCCAGTTTCTGTTGGACGAATGACTTCAATATTCTCTAGTTTTTCCAGTTCATTGACGATGAATTTTGTTGTTTCAAACTCCTTGAATGATAACTCTGGGTTCTGATGTAAATGGCGGAACCATTTGCTTGTTTGTTGGAAATTTTCTTTTAACTTTTGCGAAAATTCATTCATACTATCTCTCCTTTTTTCCGTATTTATTTAATAGTAACATAAATCATGTTTAATTTTTCAAGAAATTTTTCATTGTGCATATAGTCTAAAAAAAATTTACGCAAAAATACCCTTGTGCCTCATGCTTAGAAGAAACTGATATAATAGTCAATGGCACTATGCCAAATCTCAGCAGCTGAGAGGAGGTGTTTCCTAGATGCTGTTACTTTTCTACTCAACTATTGTCGCTCCGCTACTCGTGGGAGTACTGCTAAAGCTGTTTTCTTGGTGGTTAGACAAGAAAGACGATAGTTAGTGCCTTTAACCTGAGTTGGTTCGCACCCAACAAAAAAGACCCAGTGGAGTGCCATCCACTGGGTTTTGTTTCCTTTATGCTTAGCGTTAATTCTCTACTCTCGCTGAGGTCATTATAGCACGATTTATCTTATTCAACAACAATAAATCTATCATCATCTGCCATAAATTCTTTCTGCGTATCATTTGGAGCGGTAATCGAACCAAAGACTAATTGGCTACGAAGTTTCCAGCTGGCTGGGATATTCCACTCTTTTGCTACTGCTGCATCAATTACTGGATTGTAGTGTTGCAAGTTTGCGCCGATGTTTAATTCTGCCAAAGCAGTCCATGCATTGATAGAAGTAATCCCTGAATGTTGCTCGCTCCAGTCCTTGAAGTTGGCTGCGTAAAGCGGGAAGTTTTCTTCCAGATTAGTGATAACATCCATATCTTCAAAGAACAAGGCTGTACCAAATGCTCCTTTAAAGCCATCTAAGCGTGCTTTCGTACCCGCCCAAGCGTCTTCAGGAACTCCTTGTCTATCCATTTCAGCTTTCAATTCAGTAGGAACAATCTCCCCCCAAAGTTTGTCTTGCGCAGCCCCTGTCAAGATAAGCACACGAGTTGTTTGTGCATTAAAAGCACTCGGTGCAAATTTTACCACGTCTTTAATCGTGTTAATTGCTAAATCTTTATCGGCAACTTCTTTACCTAAAGCATATACTGAACGGCGTTTTTTCATTAAATCTACAAATTGTGTCATAAAAATAACATCTCCTTTTTTCTTTATATAAAGATGTTACCAGTAGAAACAATTTTAGTAAAATAACTTGCTCAAAAATTTGTTCAGACTTTTACTCTTTGCTTGCCTTCTGCACACAAGTCAAAAAGCGGGCAGCCTTCGCATTTAGGTTTTCTTGCAATACAGTGATAGCGCCCAAACAAAATCATGGTGTGATGTGCTTTCACCCACAGTTCTTTAGGAATTTTTCGCATGAGCGTTTCTTCCACTTGTGTGACTGTTGCATTTTGCTTAGCAATTCTCAAGCGTTTAGAAATCCGCTCCACATGGGTATCAACCGCAATCCCGGGAATACCAAAGGCATCACCTAAGACAACATTGGCGGTTTTTCTGCCAACACCGGGCAAGCGTTCAAGCTCTTGGTGAGTCAATGGCACTTGTCCGTCAAAATCATCCAAAAGCATTTGTGCAGAGGCTTTGATGTTTTTTGCTTTGTTACGATAAAGCCCGATGGTTTTGATGTATTCAATAATCTCCTCCACCTCCGCATTAGCTAGGTCCTCTGGTGTAGGAAACGCCTCAAATAAGGCAGGCGTGACCTTATTTACTGCTACATCAGTCGTTTGTGCTGACAAGGTCACGGCGATTAATAGCTCAAAAGGATTTTTAGCATTGAGTTCGCCTTTGGCATCTGGGAACATTTCGCTCATGAGGAATAGTGCCTGCATGGTTTTTTCTTTGGATAAAAGCGGCATTAATACCCTCTCCTGTCGTACTCTTTTTGTGCCTCATTTTGCCTTTTAAGCAGTTCACGTTTTTTCTGTTCCGCAAGAACATCATCTTTAGTTGTCAACTGGTGGTCGTGCCATGATTGTAAAATGCGTTCCACATATTTGAAATTGCGGACATTATTCAGCACTGCTTCCTGTAATGCTAGCAAAATAACTTCTGGGTTATACTTATCTACATCCACCCATTCCTGCAATTTTTGTAATTCAACCGAGTTGAGCAATCTACCAAAGCCTTCTTCAAAAGCATTTTTCAACTTGAGCAAGGCAGAATTATCCTGAGTGGAAAACTCCTGCTTGTTGAGTTCTTCTTGAATTTTGTAAATAAATGGGCTCAAATCCAGAAATTCTTGTGTCCCTTTCACTCCGACTTTGATCAAATCTTTTTTGTGCATGGCATTTAACCGACTGATAACCACATCTCGATTAATCTTCATGCGTTTAGCAATTACTTCAAAATCTGGCATTAACACACCCGCATTTTGCTCACGGTATAGCTGCATCCACAGTAAAAACTCGCCGTCACTCACATCAATCAAGGGATAATTATCCATAATCAAATGACTAACGCTAGTCTGCCCGCTGTTTAAATAATCTAGTAAATCCATATTAATTTTTTCCTTCAAAATAATCCTTGTTCTTGCCAAAGCGGACAAAGGCTGCAATTGCAGCAAAGAACAAGACGAAACTCAAGACTTGTGACACGCGGATATTCCCGAAAAGATAAAGACTATCCGTACGCATTCCTTCAAGGAAGAAACGGATAAAGGAATACCATGCCAGCATGAGCGAAATAATCTGCCCTTCTTTAAAACGACCCGGTTTTAAACGTAAAATCATCAGGATAGCAAAACCAATCAAATTCCACACAGACTCATACAAAAATGTCGGATGATAATAAACGCCATTGATATTCATATTTTCCACAATGAAATTCGGTAAGTGTAAGGTATCAGCCAAAAATTCACGAGAAACTTCTCCACCATGAGCCTCATGGTTAAAGAAGTTGCCCCAACGACCTGCTGCTTGTCCGAACAAGACACTTGGTGCCATAATATCTAAATACTTGAGAAATGAAAACTTCTTCTTTTTGGCTACATAATAAAGCGTCGCAATCCCACCAATCAAGCCACCATAAATCGCCAATCCACCATTCCAAACCGCAAGCATCTCATGTGGAGGACGAGTCAGATAATATGGTAGATTAAACAAAACATAGTAAAGACGTGCCCCAACAATCGCCATTGGCAGACCAATCAAGACATAATCCAAAATATTTTCACTGTCTTCACCAATGCGTTTTGCCTCCATGCTGGCAATCCATACCGCAATCGCCGCACCACCAACGATAAAAATCGCATACCAGTGAATGCTCAAGCCTCCAAGTCGAAAGGCAATCGGGTCTAAATAAGAGTTTGTTGCTTCAGTCATCTCTTAACCCTCCGAGTTTTCTTCTATTAGATTAGTCAAGCGTTCTTCAAAGGTCTTGGTTGCATCATAGCCCATTGTTCTTGCACGGAAATTCATGGCAGCAGCCTCAACGATGATTGACAAAGAACGACCAGTTTTTACTGGAATACGTACTTGCGGAATGGTCACCCCAGCAATATCAATCGAAGAAGTATCATTCCCTAAACGGTCAAATTTCTTTTCTTTGGTCCATTGCTCTAAATAAATCGCAAGCTGAACAGGTGTCGCTCCTTTTACTGCAGAAGCGCCGAAAAGGTTCATGACATCAATAATCCCAACCCCACGGATTTCTAGCAAATGCTCCAAAATCTTTGGTGTTTCTCCGATTACGGTCAGCTCATCCTTCTTGTAAACATCCACACGGTCATCCGCAATCAAACGGTGTCCGCGCTTAATCAACTCAAGACCTGTTTCTGATTTACCAATTCCAGAATCGCCCTGAATAAGCACACCCAGACCGTAAACATCCATGAAAACACCATGAATAGAAGTTCTTTGAGCCAATCGCTCATCCAAATAACTAGCAATCCCACCAATCAAACGAGAAGTTGAAACTGGCGAGCGCAAAATAGGTATATTTTTCTCACTAGCGGTAATCACCATCGCCTCGTCAGGTACCAAATTGCGCGCAATAATAATGGCTGGTGTTTCTTCCGTAAAAATATTTCTCGTAGCACTCAAGCGCTGTTCCTTGCTCATATCATGAATATAAGTAATTTCTTTTACCCCAAACATCAGCATACGCTCACTTGCAAAATAATCCAAATAACCTGAAAGCTCCAAGCCCGGACGAGTAATTTCACTTGTTGTAATGTGCCTTTGCAAGCTGGTTTCATCACCATGCAATACTTCTAATCCTAAATCCGATACCATTTCTGATACTTTAATAAAATCTGCCATTGAAATTATCTCCTTAATACATTGTCTAAATCTCACTATCTTATTGTAACAAAAAAAGGGTTAGATTTCTCTAACTCTTTTTCTTATTTTTTATTTCGTTTGGCATAATCTTCGACAACCCAATAGACTAAGGTCAAAATGATTGCCAAAATTAAACTTGAGCCAAAGCTTGCAAACCCAAATACTCCCCTGCCGACAAATAAACTTGTCAGCTGCAAGATAACGGCGTTGATAACTACCGTGAATAAACCAAAAGTGAAGATAATAAAAGGCAGAGAAAGTATGGTTAATATCGGTTTGACTAAAAAGTTAAGGATAGACAAAACTAATGCCGCAAATAAGGCAACGCCTATGCTAGAGACATAAAACTCCTGCGGAAAAAAGGTCGCATATCCTAGAAAAACCAATGCCGAAACTACTACTCTTCCAATTAATCCCATTTTAAAAATCACTCCAGTCGTCATCACTTGTGTCTTCTTTTACTGAATTTGTTACATCCTTGCGTGCTTCTTTTTTGCTAGTTTTACTGTTAGCTTGGTAGAAGCTGTTGTTGTGTCCGTAATTTTGCGGACGAGCTACGTTTGATTTTGGAATAATCATCATCAAAATCAAGTATAGTAAAACGGGTGAGCCGATACCTGCTAGTGTGACAATCACGAAGATGACACGCACGATTGTTGGGTCAATGCCGAAGTATTCAGCAATCCCTGCTAGAGTTCCGCTAATCACGATGTTTGAGTTTGATTTTGTTAGTTTTTTGTTCATGATAAGTTACCTCCTATAAATAATTTCTAAAGCTGCAAACTAGCGTTTATGTAAACGCCAGTTTGCATAATTTTCTACTTATTCAGCGTCTTTCAAGAACACTGAGCCTGTTGTTGTGCGGATGTCAAAGGTTACTGTATGGTCTGCTTCGCGGTGAAGTTCCATGCCTTTTTTGGTTGCGTTTAGGACTTCTACGTTGGCAAAGCGGTGGTTAATTTTGCCCATTGTTGTTTTTGCTGAGCCTTCTAAGCCACTCATTTTTGGTAGCGCTACTTTGATGTTGCCGTTGACGTTAGATAGGTTTAATTTAGTCAAAGTGTCGTTAGTTAAAGTCATGCGCATATTGCCGTTGACTAGAGTTGCTGAGATGGCATTTGATGCAGCTGTTACGACTACTTCACCATTTACTGTGTTGATTAGTGTGTCTATAACTTGGGCATCAACAACCGCCACATTTCCGTTTACACCTTTTACTTCAAGCATACTTGCTTTTGCTGGGTGCATATTGATGTCGCCGTTGGTTGAGCTTGCGTAGATGTCGCCTGCTTCGATGCTATCAATTTCAAGTTTACCATTTAAGCTCTTGATTGTCACTAAATCATACAAACGTTGTGGCAATTCAACCACTAAATCAGCACGGACAAACTTGTTGAGGATTTTGATGTCAATTTTTTCATCAGTTACGTTAAATTCGCTGCGTTCAGCGAAAGCTTCTTCTGGTGTAGTTGAGATAGCTCCGTAGATTTTTGCGTCCACTTTCACTACCACTTTGTCGTCAGCACCGTTGACTAACTTGATTGCACCATTTGTGCTTTGGATGTCAATGATTGTTGCTGCATTTGCTGGATATTCAAATTCTGTTGAGAATTTTGTTGAAGCAAGTTTTGGTACTTTGACATTAATGTTTTTCCAGTCAACATTGTCGTTTAGAGTAGTTTTGACTGTACCAAACGCATCTGCTAAGATTTGTCCGATGTTAGCTGCGTAAGGTTTGATTTGTTTACTAGCATCTTTTAATGCTTCGCCTGCTTGATTTAAAGCCTCTTTTAGCTGTTCTTTGTCAAATTCAGAAGGTCCTGTTTTTTCTTCTTCGTCTGCAAAGTCTGTTTCTTCTTCACTTTCTTCAGTGAAAGAAACGTGTTCCAAAGGCTCGTCCGTTGTTTCTTCAACTGTTTCTTGCACTTGTGGATTAAGCTCTGGAATTAAGTGAGCAACTGAGTCGCTGACTGGAGCAACTTCTTCGACTTCATCTTTCTTGTCCAATTTTTCCAAAAGCACTAAGCCTTCTTCAGTTGAGATGATACCTTTTTTGATTAGTTCTAACACTCTATCTTTTTCGTTCATGGGTAATTCCTCCATTTTTCGTTTTTGTTTTGGTTGATTTACTTTACATACACATTATGCACCTGAATTGGCATTTGTACATGAGCCTTAAGGCTGATTTTGAACAAGACTAAAGGAGTGGAGGGAAGTAGTTCTTTTGGAATTTAGCTTGGCTGTTTCAAAATTCTTCTTAGCGTAGTCAAATCTCAACATTCTAGTAGCACTCTAAGACGTGAGTGAATTACTTCAGGTTGACCCAATAAGTTGGAAGCCACTTCAAAAGCCCAACGTTGAAACAGCCGATTAGGCGTGAATGAATTACAAGGCGTTGACGGCTCTGCCGTTTACGCCTTGTTTGAGGCTCACGAGGACTGGAATTCGAGCGGTTTTTGCTCGAAGTCGCTTCCGTCCTGCTGTCTTAACGTTGGGCTTTTGAAGTGGCTGGAAACTTATTGGGTCATCCTGAAATTTAGGGCTCGCGAGCAATGTTGAGATTTGGCGGAGCTAAGAAGAATTTTGAAACAGCCTTTGCAAGAAAACAACCGCCCAACGATATGCTGGGCGATTGCTTTCTTCTATAATTAATGTTCTTCATTATCCGTTGCGGTATCTGTGTTATGCTCACCGTCCGCGTGATTTTCATTTGTTGATGTGGTTCCATCAGTGTGTTCGTCTTTGTCCTCAGTAGTAGTAGTCGTGCTACTTTCTTCCTTGTCCTTATCTTCTTCCTTCTTCTCTTCCTCATCAGGAAGATGTGCGCCCCAGACTTTTTTGAAGTCGGCATCCGTTCCGCCAACACCAAAACGGTAAGTTGACGCAGGTGCACCATTGAGCGCCCAGAAACTCGTGACATTTGGCCCCGGAGTTTGAACCTGATGACCATCAACTGTAACAGTTCCCGGTTTTTGACCAGTAAATGAGGAAACAGTCGAACGAATAACGCTCGGGTCAAGGTTAAATCTAGCATCCACTTGGAAAATATCCGGACGGACTTGATAAACTGCATTTAATAGATAAGCTAGGAAAGTCGAGTTATTTCGCGATGCATTGATATTCATCGGCGAATTGTCCTGCATACCCATCCATGAACCAGTTGTGATACCCGGTGTTGAAATAATCAACCAAGCATCTCTAAAGTCATTACTGGTACCAGTTTTGCCAACCCAGTCTGCTTGTGCCAATCTTGTGTTGACTTGATTAGCCATAACACTTAAGAATGGAGTGGTTGTTCCCTTAGTAATAACCGTACGCATGAGGTCGTTCATGATGGATGCCGTTGCTGGCGTAAAGACGCGCGTTGGTTTGACTTCGTGCTGGAAGACCACATTGCCATCGCCATCTTCGATACGGTCAATCAAGAATGCCTGATTGAACTCGCCTAGATTGGCGAAAGTTTGGAAGCCATTAATCATGGTACGAGGAGAAATCTCAACCCCACCACCCATAGGAATAGACTCAATACCAAAGGTATCGTCCGCAATATCAGCTTGTGTGAAGTTCATTTCGCGCATAACTGTTCTAGGTCCTTTTTCTATATCCAAACCATTGCTGACAAGCTGTTGGTAAGTCCAGTAGGCAGGGATATTGAGCGAAACTTCGATAGCATAACGTAGGTCAACGAACTTGTTAAGACCAGCCGAAGTGTTGTGCATAATTGGCCCGCTACCATCTCTAAAGTTGGTCGGGAAGTCCGAAAGCATACTCTCCGAGCCCATCCAGCCTTGCTCAATGGCAGGTCCATAAACCAAGAGTGGCTTAATAGTGGAACCAGCATTTCGGCGAATATCAAAGGCATGGTTAAGCTGATTGGTCGTAAAGTCGCGACCTCCGACAAAGCCTAAAATAGCGCCAGTCTTGTTGTCGATAATGACATTGCCCACTTCTGGAGCCTGTGGCATATTGACATCAAGGACACCAGACCAGTTAGCAGTTGCCTCTTGCATCGCCATGTAAATATTTTGGTCAATGGTTGACACCACCTTGTAGCCAGACAAGCGTAAACGCAAGCCTGCACGAGCAAAGAAACCATTGTAAACATCAGGATTAGCCAATTCTTCTTCGCTAACACCTTCATCTTTTGCCATTTGACGTGCCAAAATATCTTGCGCCTCTCCCAAAACAGCGTAGTAAAGGTAGCTATTGGTCGTTACAGGAGCATCCGCACGCGCCTGAAAATGCGCAATTAAGTCATAGTTCAGTGCATCATTGTATTCATCTTCGGTAATAAAGCCATTGCGGAACATATTGAAGAGTACATTGCGCTGACGAGTTAGACCAATCTGCAAGTCCTCAACTGGTCGCATATTGCCAAATTGGTCATAAGGCGAATAGACAATCGGACTTTGCGGAAGACCTGCGATAAAGGCTGCTTGCGGAATATTCAGCTCACTTGCGTGCACACCAAAAATCCCCATTGCCGCCTCTTCAACACCTGCGATATTTTGTCCGCGGTTGTTGCGCCCAAATGGTGAAACATTTAAATAAGTGGTAATAATTTCATCTTTGGAAAAATGTTTCTCGATTTGTGTAGCTAGTAAAATCTCGTTTGCCTTACGCTCAAAAGTCGGGTCGTCGCCTAAGATTTGCTGTTTGACGAGCTGTTGAGTCAAGGTAGAACCACCTGAACCATCGCCAAATCCGGCAAATTCACCTAAAAGCGAGCGGATAACTGCCTTTGGCACCCAGCCGTTGTGGTCAAAGAAATACTCGTCTTCGGTTGAAACGACCGCTTTTTTCATAATTGGTGCAATTTCATCACTATTCACACGGGTACGAACAAGGTCACTTGAAATCGTCGCAAACTCGGTTCCGTCAGCAAATGCTAGAGAAGAAACTTCGTCAATGTCGTTGATTTGCTTTTCCAATGTTGCTTTGTCAGGGATTGTTGTATCAACAATCAGGGAGTTAAAATAGCCCAATCCAACACCTGCAAATAGACTTGCTAAAAGTAGCAAAAAGATGCCTCCGACAATGACTAATGCGCGAACGACACGAACAGAGATATTCAGACCGGATAAAAAGCCGTTGCTAGATACGTTTTTCTTTTGTTTTTTTGTCTGCTTCATTGAAAGCCTCCAATTTTTAATCAAGAAGAAGTATAACATGATATGGCGTTCAGCTCAAGATTTCCTGAAATCGTTAAGAAATCGTTAATAGATGTTGGGAAGCTATACTTAGTCAAAATATCAAAGAAAAGTGAAAAACTTTGCAAAATGGTCGGGTTTTCTTTGATAAATATGTTGCTAAAAAATATACTTAATGAACGTTGTGGATGGGGCTATGTTTGCAAAAAATAGAAAGGAGAAACGCATCATGAAAAAGAAGGTAAATTGTTCTGTTGAGAGGTGTATGAAGTTTTGCATAGCTTTTGTTGTCTTTTTGGGTCTATTTGGTATTGCTAAGATTTCTAAAGCTGATTCAGAGGTTTTCAGACTTTACAAGCCGAGTTCTGGAGAACATCTCTATACAAAGAACGTGTCTGAAGCCAATAGTTTACAAAACTCTGGTTGGAACTACGAAGGAGTAGGCTGGGTAGCTCCTGACTCGGGAACTCAAGTATTTAGATTATACAATCCAAATTCTAGTTTGCACCATTACACTTCTGACACTAACGAAAGGGATTCGCTTATAAAAGCTGGCTGGAAATATGAACAAGTTGCTTTCCATTCTGGAGGAAACCTTCCAGTTTATAGAGCATATAATCCTAATTCTGGTTTGCATAATTTTACCTCAGCGCTCGGAGAGCAAAACAGTTTAGTATCTGTTGGGTGGAAAAACGAAGGAACTGCATTCTATTGCAAAGCAACGGCTCCAAACGGCACAGTAAATGCCGCGAATTATATTCTACCTTGGAATCTAGTCAAATCTGGTAAATCAATTATTAATGCAACCAATTCAAAATACAGTAGTCTAGTTCAAAATGCTATTCCAAAATGGAATGCCTTGCGTTCTGGAACACTGGTTTACTCTTCAACAGCAACAAGTGCAAATGTTGTTTGTTATGATGCAAATGAAGTAAATACTGCATTAGCAGTTACTGGTACAGATGGTAAAATAATTTTCTACGTTAAAACAATGGATGCATATAGTGCTAATGTACGAACACAGACGGCTATACATGAGCTCGGTCATGTTCTAGGTATTGCACATCTACCTGTTTATGATGATTTGATGTACGATATCGCATCGGGGAAAACTACTCTATCAACACAAAATGCGACACAGTTTACTGCTGCAGCTAAAAAATATTGAAATAATAAAACATTGTTTAGAGATTTTTTAATGGAAAGGAGTTCAAAATGAAAAAGTTGATTTTATTAATAGCCACTGCTATCAGTTTTCTTCTATTAATCATTACAGTGGGATATACGAGGAATACGAATAAAGCAACAAATATATTTTCTACTAGCCTAAATGTATTTGATTCTGAAAACATTCCTGCTTTGACGGGATTTGCAGATAATGTTTTTGTTGCAAAAGTTATAAGCGAAGAAGGCACCTATTATGAAAATGTTACAAATCATCCCAATACAATATACTCGCTTTCAGTTATAGAGAATATTAAAGGAACGCTGCCTACAGATGATTTAATAAAAGTTTATAAACATGGTGGAGTTAATAAGGACGGAAGCCTTTATATTCCAGAAGAGGATGTCTTTGTTAAAGTCGGAGAATATTATTTATTCATAACAGCGATTCAAGGAGCAAGCACAGATTCTGAAAAAAAAATAATGACTATGCCTGAAGGCTCTCTTCTAATTATACAAAATGGTCTCTATCCTCTAGGGCAAAAAGAAGGTATTGCATTATCTTCAGATAAAGTAAAAGGATTTGAGAGTGCTTTTGATAGCCAAGAGGAATATAGTCGTATTCGCTACCCTTTGAAAGAAACGGAAGTTATTTTGACAAGGAAAGGAATGGATAAGAAATGATTTATAAAAAAACCTTCATTTCTTTAGTGTTTATTTTCTTCACTTCTCTTACAACTGGAGTAGTTCACGCCGATTATCAAAAACTTCCTAGTGGCGCACCTGTCTATCGTCTTTACAACAAAAGCAACGGAGAACATTTATATACTACTAATGCAGAGGAGAAAGAAACTCTCTTAGTTTTAGGGTGGATTGATGAGAAAATAGGATGGTGCGAGCCTTTTTCTGGCGGTAACCCTATTTATCGTATCTACAATCCAAACGCTCAAGGCGGAGACCATTACTATACAACTTCTATATCTGAAGCACAATATTGTGTAAATCTTGGTTGGAAATGGGATAACAATGGAAACCCCACTTTATTTTCAGGAGGTTCAACTAATGTTTTTGTTGCTTTTAATCCCAATACCATATCAGGCTCGCACAATTACACGATAAACTCGAATGAACAAAAAGAACTGATTTCTTTGGGTTGGAAATTCGGAACAAAATCATTTTCCGCTATCTCCTTTAGTAATGAATTATCAAAATTGCCGAAGATCTTGTCCACCGGAACAGCAACAACCATTAATCTTGATGATTCTATCAATTCTCTAAGAAGCATGGTATTAGAAAGTGGCAAAGTTCCACTCGGCACTAGAGCAATTCTTTTTCATGATATGGGAATGACAGTCAAGCAATATAGTTCTGGTCTGTTCTGGACAGGAAAAAACATCCTAGTCCGTGATTTTAATGGAAATGAGGAAGAAGTAAATCCTTCAATCCTTCAAAGCTTTTATTCCTCAAGTTATTTCCCGATAAATCAAGCAGATGGACAAGGAAATGAGACAGCAATATTGACATCCAAAGGTTGGTATTTATTGCCTGATTACAGAGTTATGAATGGCGATGGAACACTAAAAGTTCCTGATTTTAGTAAATTTATTCAAACAGGAAATATTTCTGATTTAATTAACTATTCCGATGGAACTCCTCTTGTTTATAATAAGACCGACCAATTCGGTAAGCCAATCTTTATTAGTTGAGATAAGGAAGCAAGCCTGAAATCATCTACTGCAATGATTTCAGGCTTGTTTTTAGTCTATAGTTAGATATATGTTTACCACATTCTCCACCGTAAATCCAAACTGTTCCAATACGAACGGTCCTGGTGCGGATTCGCCGTAGTGGTTGATTGTGATGCTTGTGCCTTTGTTGCCTAAGTATTTCTCCCAACCAAATGGCGAGCCTGCTTCGATTGCTAGGCGTTTTTCTACTGCTTTTGGCAAGATGCTTTCTTTGTATTCATCGCTTTGTTCTTCAAATAAATCCCAAGATGGCATGGATACGACAGCTACGTCTTGTCCTTTTTCTGCTAGGATTTTTTGAGCTTGAAGAGCTAGATATACTTCTGAACCTGTTGCTAGCAAGATTCCGTCTGCTTGTTCTTTTTGTGCGGATGACAAGACATAAGCGCCTTTTGGTAAAGTTTCGTCTGCCTTGTCTGCTGTCGTCGGTAGGACAGGCAGATTTTGGCGGGACAATACTAGGACTGTCGGTTTGTCTGTTGAAGTCATTGCCATCTTCCACGCTGCTCGGGTTTCGTTGCCGTCTGCTGGGCGGATGACTGAAACGTTTGGCATAGAGCGTAGGCTGGCTAGTTGCTCGATTGGCTCGTGGGTTGGACCGTCTTCGCCTACTGCGACTGAATCATGTGTTAGCACAAAGATAACTGGAAGTTTTTGCAGGGCCGCCATGCGGAGTGCTGGGCGTAAATAGTCAGTAAAGACGAAGAATGTTCCACCGTAAATGCGCGTTCCGCCATGTAGTTGAATGCCGTTCATAGCTGCTGCCATAGCAAATTCACGCACGCCAAACCAGATGTTGCGACCTTCGTAAGTGTCCGGTTGGAAGTCTTTTTCGTCTGCCATCATTGTATTGTTGGACGAAGAAAGGTCAGCTGAACCGCCCCATAAAGTCGGCACACTTGCTTTCAAGGTGTTAATCATTTCTTTGGAATAGACACGACTGGCTTGTAAATGTCCTTCTTGATAAACAGGTAACTCCTTATCCCAATCAGCTGGCAATTCGCCTTTCATTGCTGAAAGGAATTGTTGAGCCAATTCTGAATAGGATTTTTCATAGGCAGCGAATAGTTCATTCCATTCACTCTCCAATTTTTCGCCTCGGTCGTTGATACTTTCCTTAAAACGTGTCTCAACTTCTGCAGGTACGGTAAATTCTGGGTATTCCCAGCCGTAAGCACTCTTGGCTGCAGCTGCACCTTCTGCTCCAATCGGCGCACCATGAACAGATGATGTGCCTTGTTTTGGCGCTCCAAAGCCGATAACTGTCTTAATCTCAATCAAAGTTGGCTTATCTTTTACTGCTTTCGTCTCATCAATCGCTGAGGAAATCGCGGCTAAATCACTGCCGTCCTTAATCAAAATATGCTGCCAACCTTTTGCCTCAAAGTGTTTCCCAACGTCCTCAGTAAAAGCCTTATTGGTCGGTCCATCTAAGGAAATGTCGTTAGAATCATACAAAACCACCAATTTGCCAAGCTTAAGATGTCCTGCTAGGGAAACCGCCTCTTGTGCCACACCTTCCATCAAATCGCCGTCGCCTGAAAGTGCGTAGGTGTAATGGTCAACAATCGAGAAATTCTCGCGGTTGTAGGTCGCTGCCAAATGAGCCTCTGCCATCGCCATACCCACAGCCATCGCTAAACCTTGCCCTAAAGGACCTGATGTCGCCTCAACTCCATCGGTATGATTGACCTCTGGATGTCCCGGAGTTTTCGATTTCCATTGACGAAATGATTTCAAATCATCCATAGAAACATCATAGCCCGCACAATGCAACAAGCTATACAAAAGTGCCGAGCCATGTCCTGCTGACAGGATAAATCTATCTCTATCCGCCCAGTTCCTTGAAGTCTTTGGGTTAATTCGCAAGTGCTTGCTCCAAAGAGCATAAGCCATTGGTGCAGCCCCCATTGGAAGTCCTGGGTGTCCTGAGTTTGCCTTATTGATGGCATCAATACTAAGTGTACGCAGCGTGTTTACGCCTAATTGGTCGATTTTGTCGAACATATCTATTCTTCCTGCTTTCATTATATAGTAGTAAGTTTTTCTTTTTTGAAATAAAGCGTCTTGTTGAGTTGGTTATCCGCCAGAAGTTCTAGCAGTTTTTTGCCGACTTGTACGGACTTTATGCGGTCATAAGCACTGGCTTTGGTGTTGCCGATTGCCAGTGTATCTAGGTCAATCCAGCGTTTAAAATCTTCCGTTGGGAAATATTTTTCTACCAACTCCTCGAAGTTAGTATAATGCTTGTTGAGTAAGACCATGACTTCTTTGCCTGAAGAATTCTTTAGTAAATTATGCAAATGGTCGTTAATGTCCTCATTTTGAGCAACAGCATATTCCGAGTTGGTCATTTCTTTCAACGCTCGGACATTTCGCCCGTCTTTTGTATCGGTCAGCTGAACAAAGGAAACTTTCTTGTGGCTAATGCCTGTATCGCTCAAGCGGTCAATCTCGCTCATGGCGTTGTTGTGAAAAGTGTCTGAACCGACTGTATAATCGCCTAGCTGACAACAATTCATCATGGAAAAAGGTGCGTTTAAGGTCGCAATTCCTTTTTTCTGTAAAGATTTTGCCAATGTTTCCTTTTGCGAACCACCCAATAATACAAGCGTTGTGATTTCTTCATCTTTGAGCCTCTCCACCAACTCATCAAGCAAATTTTCAGTTAATGGTACATAGCAACTCTGAGCATTGTTTTGATTTAGTTTATTAATATAGAAGAAACCTTTCTCGTAGCTAACAGCGTGGAAAGTTTTATTTATATTTGCATTCAGCAAAGTTTCTAGCAAAACATTTAGGCTGGGAATGAATTCTTCTAAAAGAACCAAGCCGACTTTTTGTATCATAGGTTTTCCTCCTAACTCTTTAGTAGCTGGACTGTTTGTGCTTTGTCTGCGGAATTGAAGAAATAAGAGCCTGCGACTAGGATATCCACACCAGCTTTTTTGCAAACTTGTGCAGTTGTTCCATTTATCCCGCCGTCCACTTCAATCAGGTAATTCAAGCCATTTTCCTTGCGGTAATTATCCAAAAAAGCAATATTTTTCAAGACACTAGGGATGAAACTCTGTCCGCCAAAGCCGGGATTTACGCTCATTTGTAGGACGAAATCTACTTCATCTAGCACACCAATTAAGCTTTGTGCAGGCGTTCCGGGATTTAACACCACGCCAGCTTTTATGCCGAGAGCTTTAATTTGCTGGATAATCCGACGAATATGCGGTGTTGCCTCGATATGTACCGAAATATAGTCCGCCCCAGCTTTCGCGAATGCCTCAATATAATCCTCTGGCTTGGCAATCATCAAGTGCACATCCAGTGGAACATTTGCCACTTGTTTCATTTGAGCGACCATGTCAATGCCGAAGGTTATGTTTGGTACAAAATTACCGTCCATGACATCAATGTGCAGCAAATCTACACCACCATTCTCCGCTGTCTTGATTGAGCCACCCATGTTCATAAAATCTGCCGCCAATAAAGACGGTGCTACTAAAGTCATACAAATTCTCCTCTATACATACTCATTTTCAAGACTTGTTACCAATTCTTTCTGACACCTAAATAGCTGAGCAATCCGCCCCTCATAGTCGAGATTATCTCGCTCATGGAACAAAGCTGAGGTACCCAACACAAAAATGTCAGGCATAGCTCCATTCATCAGCTCAATCGTATCCGAATTGATGTTTCCATCCACTTCAATCAAAACATCATTCAAGCCCAATTCTTCCAGTTTTGCTTTCAATTTCGCCAGTTTTTCCAGTGCAATCGTCTGAAACTTCTGCCCAGCAAATCCCGGATTGACGGTCATCATGAGCACCATATCAATCTTATACAGATAAGGATAAAGCCTTTCAACAGGTGTTTCAGGATTTATCGCAAGAGCTGGTTTCACACCAAAAGAGCGGATTTGCTGGATAATTTCCTCCACATTTTCCGCTGTTTCAATATGAAAAGAGATATATTCAGGCGACAAAAAGCCATACATCTCCACATATTTGCCCGGCGTAATGGTCGCTAAATGAATATCTAGCGGAATATCAGTAGCACGTTTGACCGCTGCCAAATGCTCAGGACCCAATGCCAGATTATTGACATAAACACCGTCCATGACATCACAATGCAGTAGGTCCACATTGGCTACCTCAAGTTTTTTCAGTTCGTCTGCCAAATGTAGCTGATCGGCACACATGATTGAAACTGCTATTTTTCTCATAGATTTGTTTCCTTATACTTGTTTTTTACCTTAAATGATAGATAAATGAGGAATGAAAAATAAAAGGATAAACGATTGGTAGAAATAGTTGAGGAATGGTAGTATAAAAAGTGCGCAGTAGATAAATTCTAGGCAGGCTTGAAATCTGAAAAGATGAGGAGGTCTGCCTACGAAGATGATTTTTTGTAAGCTTAACCAACCTTTCTTAGAAAGGACACTAATGATAAAACTTACCCAAAGTTTAGGCGTTTCCGCTTTCGGCATAACCATCACTCTTGCTGGTTCGCCTTGGTGGGCGACTTTTCTTTTGGTAGTTTTGGCTTTGTTGCTTTCATTCCTTTTGGAATGGCGTAAATGCACTAGCAATGAGAGAATTGCCAAGTATAAATACAGGCACAAAGCAATCGAGCCTAAAAAACTCGAATAATCCGAGACAACCTAGGATTATTTAATTAGGGGCAAACAAAAAACCGTTTCTATTGGACTAGGCACGGTTTTTGTCTGTTTCTTTTTGATTAAAGCAACACATTAATCAAGCCTGCATAGATTTATCCACGCAAGTGCTGCGTAAGTCCGAGTTGGTCGCTCGGGCTTTACATACCCTATTTTATACACTTTCCATAATAATTTCAATAAATTTGTCCTTTTCTATCGAAATCACTTAGTAAATACCGTTCGTTTATTCGCTTTTCAAGGTACTTATTTGCTGAATTTCGCTTTGATTTTTGACTTCTATAATATATGTTGGCATAGGAGATTGATTATTGCTAGGTCAATTACTCTATATTTTTAGGTCAAATATAGTATATATCTGCGAAATACACTATCATACTTTGATTATATAACTTAAACCACCAGAGATTTCCACTTTATAAACCAATCTCTTCTCCTACATCATTAAATATTGGGTCTTATGATTGAACCAACACTTTCATCTCAGAGCCACCCATTACGGTTTCAAATGCCTCACGCCAGTCTTTTAAGTCATAGACTTTAGTAATCATCTTATCCGTATTGATTTTTCCTTTATCCAGCAAGTCCAAAGCAATCGCCCATGAGCTCGGTTTTTGTGAGCGGCAGCCGATATAGTTAATCTCGCGTTGGATAATGCTTTCGGTATCAATGGCTGTAAATTTATCAGCAAACAAGCCAACTTGAACGAAATCACCTTTTTTCTTTGTCAAAGCAAGTCCTTGATTGACCGCAACTACTGCACCTGAGCAGTCGAAGACCTTGTCCGCACCATAGCCGTCGGTTACTTCCATAACAAACTCGGTCAAATCTTCTTGCAAAGTATCAACAATTAAGTCAACGCCTAGCTCTTTTGCCAGTTCCAAACGCTCCATATCCTTTGTGATACCAGCCATAATCACTCTAGCACCTTGTGCTTTAACGACTTGTGCTAGCAAAATCCCAATCGGACCCGGTCCAAAAATCAGAACAGTATCATCTTTTGTCGTGTTTGTTTTTTCTAAAACCGCATGAACCACGCAGGCTAAAGGTTCGCTCAAGGCAGCTGCCTCAAGTGTTATATTGTCCGTCAATATATGAACACTTTCCTCGCGCGACAGCACGTATTCACTCATTGAGCCATCAACCTGTGTACCAATACCGCGACGGTTGCTACAAAGATTGTAGTCTTTTTCTTCGCAATAGATACATTCCTCGCAAGTTGTATAGGTCGTTTCACTAGTTACGCGGTCGCCAACTTTGATGCTTGTCACATTTTCGCCCACTTCAACGACCGTTCCTGAAAACTCATGTCCTAGTGTGACAGGTGTTTTAGGATTGGCATATTCGCCTTTAAATGTATGGATATCTGAACCGCAAATTCCTGTATAAGCTACTTTGATTTTTACAAGATTGCCTGTTGCTTGTGGAATTTCTAGGCTTTGATAGCTCATTTGGTCATAGCCTGGATTTATTTTGACAACTGCCTGCATTTGTCTTTCTTTTACATTTGTATTCATGAACGCCTCCTATGTTTGCGGTAAAATTAAAACCTTGTTGTAGCTTTCTTTTCTGGATAAAATCATATCGAAAGCATCTGCTGTTTCATCTAGCGAATAACGGTGGGAAACCAATTCCTTGAGCTTGATTTGTCCTTTATTGACATAATCAATGGAATTGACCCATTCTCTACCCGGAAATGGTGCAGAATAAGAATTCCAAAAGCCTTTTAGTGTCAACTCACGACGGAAGATATTTTCAAAAGCCTCTTCGCGAAGTAGGACATCTTGGTAAGCAATTCCTTGATAAGCAACCTTTCCTTTTTTGCGAGTAACCAATAAACACTGCTCTTGCGTGATTTTTGACCCAGCACATTCAAAGGAAATATCGGCACCTAAGCCGTTTGTGTATTCAAATACTTTTTCTTTCAAGTCTTCATTCAGCGGATTAATGATATATTCGGCACCAAATTTCTCTGCCTCTGCTAACTTTTCGTCATTGATATCAACAGCGATGATGTGTTTGACACCTGATGCCAGCAAGCATTGAATAGTCAAAATACCGATTGTTCCAACACCAAAGACGACAACGATATCGCCAAGTTTTGGCTCAATACCGATAACGCCATGCATAGAAACCGCCAAAGGCTCAATCATTGCGGCATCTTCAAAATCCATGTTTCCGATAGGAAAGACATTGCTAGACTTCATCACGACTGTTTCAGCAAAAGCTCCGTGGAAATGTGAGCCAGTCATCAAATAATTGTCGCAAAGAGAAAAGTCGCCACTATGGCAATGCTCGCAATCACGACAAGGGTCTAGCGGAATACCAACCACACGGTCGCCTTCTTTGACATTGATAACACCCTCACCAACTTCGCAAACCACACCTGCAAATTCATGTCCCAATACTGCTGGTAATGGATATTTCCAACGGGTCTTCATTTTATGAATATCTGAGCCACAAATACCAGCTGCCATGACTTTGACACGGACTTGTCCTTTTTCTAAAGGTCTTTTTTCTAAAACTTTTGTTTCGATTTTATTGTTTTCATGCAAAACTGCTGCACGCATATAGTCCACTTCCTTCTTAATTAACGATTTTTGAGATAAAGAAAAGCGATGAAACAAGACGTTCATCGCTATTTGAATTTTTCTTAGAACAAGCCTCTTACAGCCTCGGCAATTCGGTAAAGTACCCAAGCTACCGGATTTCCACCCAAGTCAAGAGAGGTTACATACTGAATACCAGTGTGTCCGTAAGCCCAGTCGCCCACGCCTCCTAAAAGCTGTGTATGAACTGGAGCCATATTTGAAGACATGAGTAGCATCAAAGCCATAACGACTGTACCAGTTAGAACCGAGTGCAAGATATTTCCTTTTCTTGAACCAACGATAAAGGCTACATAGAAAGGAATAGTCGCCAAGTCACCGAAAGGTAAAACGATATTACCAGGAATGATAAAGGCTAGACCAATCGTAATTGGAACAAGCAACAAACCAGTTGAGATGTTTGCAGGATGACCTACTGTCAAAGCCGCATCCAAACCAATGTATAAGTCGCGTCCTTTAAATCTTGATTTCATAAATTCACGAGCAGCCTCTGAGATTGGAATTAAACCTTCCATCAAAATCTTAACCATGCGAGGCATTAGGAACATTACTGCACCTAGCGAAATAGCTAATTGTGTGATTTGTGCCACATCGTAGCCTGCAAGAATACCGATTACGATACCGATAATAATACCCATCATCATTGGCTCGCCGAAGATACCGAATTTTTCTTGAATAGTATCAGGGTCAACGTGAATATCTTTGATACCCGGTATTCTAGCGATTAACCAGCCGATAGGCATACCTAGTAAACCAACACCAACTGTTGAACCAGTCGCGATAGATACACCTTCAAGTCCGTAGAATTCTTCGACCATTGGTGCTGTTTTATCCGCAACAATCAAACAGATAACCTCACGAACCACACCCATAAACATTGAGAATAGCCAGTTACCAGTGATGAAGTACGTCACTGCGGCAATAGAAATAAAGTGCCAGAAATTCCAAATATCAATATTCAATGTTTTTGTTAAGTTCAATGCAATCATGATTAAATTGACTGCAATCGCTAATGGGATCATTGGTGCGGCAATGGTTGTTGCTGCCCAAGCACCAGCAGCTGCAGCAGGCCAACCTGCATCAATCGCTGTAAGTGATAAACCGAAACGGTCAACCATTTGTTGTGCCGCAGGTGCCAAGTTGCTAGACAATAAACCAACAACCAAGTTGATCCCCACAAAACCAATTCCAATCGTCAAACCTGAGCGTAAAGCTTTTGCAGGCGACACACGGAAGATTAGTCCGACAATAAAGATAAGAATTGGCAACATAACTGATGGTCCTAAGCCAAGGACGTAATTAACTACTTCTAAAAGTGTGTTCATTTCATTTCTCCTAACGTTTTCGTTTTATTATTTCCCTAAAATTATTTCCCTAAATTAAGCTTCTAAAACTGCTAATATCTTTTCTGTTGTTTTTTCTTCGTTGATACCTGAGATGTATGATGTTGCTACAATCGCAGGGATTGAGTATGTTGTTGGTAAGATAGTTGTTGAGACAATCAAGTCAGCTGAGCTTTCCAAACTTTTTGCCTCTGAGATTTTCACTTGTTTAACATCAGCGTTGATACCGTGTTGTTTAATCAACTCTTCCACCTTGTTTGTTACGACTGTTGATGTTGCAATTCCTGCTCCGCAGGCTACCAATACTGTAAATTTCTTCATTTTCCTTTTCTCCTTTGAGATATTTTTTTATTTTCTAGCGTGTGCTAGATTGCTGCCAAAATTTGTGTGATTTCTTCATGTGTATCAGCTTGAAGTATGGAGTTTACGTTATCCTTGTCTTGAATAACTGCAATTAATTGTTGCAAAGCACTTAGTTGATTGTGCGGAGAGTTTAATCCCAGCATGAAGATGACATTTACTTGTACTTCTTCGTTTGCGTCATCCATGAGTTTGAATGGCACCCCGTCTTCGCTTGTTACGACTGCGATAAATTCTTCATTGACGTGTTCAGGTTCTGTGTGGGGAATTGCTACTGCGTAGCCGTCCAGTTTCAGACCTGTTGGGAAGTTCTTTTCTCGCTCAATAATTCCTGGTAGAAAGTTTTCGGTTACTAAGCCGAGTGAATGGCATTTTTGAGCAACCATTTCAAACAAATGTCCTTGTTGGTTGAATTTTGCTTTGACCCAAATTGTTTTTGGGTGGATAAAATCTACTAGTTTCATTTTTTTCTCTTCTCCTAATTCATGTTGGTAAATTCTAATATATATTGATACATTTCCTCTCCTGTTGAGCCTTGAGCTATTTTTTCGAGGATTTTTCTTTTCCCAGATAGTTTTGCCAGCTGATTGACTGTTTGTAGATGGGCCGTTTTATTTATGGCACTAAGGACAGTTACGAAATGCACCAAACTTCCATCTTCAAGCGGGATACCATCTTCTATATATAGAAGGGATAGTCCCAAGTTCATACTGCCTTTTTCAATCTCCGCATGAGGAATGGCGATACTTCTTCTCAATACAATATAATCACTAAGAACTGGATGGATATTAATCATTTCATTCACATAGTCTTGCGTAATATATCCTCTTTGCAACAAAGGTTGGCTAGCAATCTCAATCGCCATTGCCCAGTCTTTGACAGACTTGATACGAACAATATGCTCTGGTTTCAGAATATCTGCCAAACCTAAATTATCCCTATTCAACTCTTTTTCATTCATACGTGATGGTAACAGATAATCTGTTAAAGCAATTTCTAGCTTTTCCTTGTCAATTACTTCTACAAATGGTGCAATGGCATTGAGTAATTTGCTTACGGAAAGCTGGTTGTCTCCTAGTTGGTAGATAGAGGCTAAAACCTTATTTCGTAACTGCAAACCCTCTTTGTCGTTCATCTGTGGTTGAATGAGGAAAAATTTCTTTTCAGTAGCTATTGGTACATTGGAGAAGACCAAGTCATATTTGACTTTTGTATCTTTAAATTCTCTGAAACTCATGGCTTCATAGAAAAATAACTCTGGAAACAAAGTCTGTAAATTCTTTTGCATTAAGCGTGAAATCGTCAATCCGCTAGGACAAACAACAACTGCTTTCATCCTTGTTTGCAATTCTTCTTCCACTTCAATCAAATGTCCTGCGATAAATAGAGTTATAAACACGCTTTCATTTTCAGGAATTTTAACACCGATTAGCTTTTCTAGTGGAAAGAGGCTATCCATCACAATGTAGTGCAGGTTTTCAAACTCATGTTCCACTAAACCAATCATGCTGTAATCCGTTGTCAAATTATACTTAATTCGATAATAAGCAGGCCTCATGTGAACCAAAAGTTTTTCCAAAAGCTTGTCCTTATCTACTAATTGAAGACAAGAATTTTTCTCAAACTCTCGTAAAGTTTCTAGTAAGGCATCCTTAAGTAAGTTCGCATCTGCAAATCCTAAGACCTTTTCAGTGTTGATGTTTGTCGTAAGTAACTGCAATGTTAGATAGAGTTTTTCTATTTGTGGAATTGAGTTTTCTTTTATCAGAAGTTCTACTGCCTCATATTCTTTCGTATCAGACAAATCATCGTAATCGACTAGAAATGTCTTTTCGATATACTTCTTCTTCCTGATACGCCGCGAGATTACTTCTAAGACAAAAGGTAAAAGCTCTATTTGATTATCAATGAAATGCAAATTTAAGTAATTTTCCACTTCTTCTATTGCTTGTAAATGTTGAGCCATTGCTACATCAGTCATTGATAGGAAACGACCTAATAATTCTTTTCCGCTTACACTTTCTAGTTTTCGTTTAATAAGAGATATTAGATAGGTACGCAAGTCCCACTCATCACCCTCAAGCACATATCCATGCAATCTTGAGTAACGAATGCTTAGCCCAAACTCTTTCAAGTTATTTTTAGCTAACTTAATGTCATTAAGAACCGTATTTCTAGAAACCTCTAGTTCATCAATAAAATGGTTAAGACTAAGTTCTTCATGAAGTGTAGCAATCATGAGGATAATCCATTCTGCACGCTCATCATCCGACATAATATAAGCATTCTGCCTTTGAGCCTGCGATCCGATAATCTCAAACAAAACAGGGTCAACAGCAAAGTAGCCACTTTTAGCTTGCGTGATTTTAGGGTAGCTATTATCTTCTAACCAAGCGTTAATCTTTTGCAGGCTATAAGATAATTGCCGGGGAGTTAAATTATGTTTTTTGAGAAGGTCCACATTCTTCACCGTAGAAGATGAGAGAATTTCTTTTAACAAAGTATTACTTCTTTCGTCCAAATACATAGGTTCGTCCCTCCCTTAATTACATAATAAAGCATGACTGACGAAAAATGAACACGTTTACAGTCCAACTTTTGTTAGTGAATTGTTAAACATTAGGCTTTACCTTCACATCAAGGTTTAATCTACTATTCATTTTACTATATGGGCTTTTATGTCTAACAAAATTTTTTGGAATTGGATAAAAAATAGTGGAACAAGTAAAAAAAAGCAACGTTAAACATTGCTTAATTGGCTAAACTTACTATTTATGTCGCAAACAATAATCCAAGAATACCTCCATATTCGTATTCTCGTTTTTCCGACAATCATCTGCAAACTTTCTCAAAAACTCGAAATCGTCTTCCCCACGCTTAGGACTAAAGAATTCCTTGTACAAAACTCTTTTCTCTTGTTTATTTTTGGCAAAAGGATATTCCATCTTTTTTAAGATATCTTCCAAATTTCCCTCATTCCAAATCGGAACAATATATTTTGAAAACCAATACTTTGCAAACATTTCGCCATTTTTAAATCTCTTTATTTGATCTTTTGTTGCATCATCGGTGTCCATTATGATAAATATTTTGAAATTATTAAGTTGTTTTTTGTTGATATCTATTCCCGGATAATGATGCGTAAAACTTCGCATTGATTTAAAAGGTTTTCCATTAAAAATATCCGCATTGACCGAGTTGATCTGTATTGAGTGCTTACCTTTATCTTTAGCGATAATTTCAAATGGCAAACGGAGTGTTGATTTAATATATTGCGCAAGTTGCATTTCAGATTTCCCATGTACAATAGCTAATGCGACTGTATGTCGAATTTGTCTAAAACTCATTGACCACCTCCAAGTAATTCAATCACTCGCTCCATATCCAGATCCATCGGGAATGGAACGCCTCCAAAATTACCATTCAGATACATCCTTTGTAGATTATTGTTGGGTTGAACACGTACACCTTCAAATTGATCAACAGAATAAACTTCTCGATTACCTTCATCAGTAATATTGATAAAATAAGCGTATTCCTTAGGTAATTCACGAAGGATAAATGTATCATGCGTCGTAAAAATTAACTGACCTTTCATCTCGTCTGTGAGGTTTTCTATAATTTTTTGAATTAGTAAATCATGAATTCCAGCATCAATCTCGTCAATGACAACTGTTTCCCCTTGATAAAGTCCAACAAAAATAGGGAAAAGTTCTAGTAATTTTCGGGTACCATGCGACTCTAATTGGAAAGGAATATGACGAATTTCTCCACCAATTTTTTTGGCAAAGAATAACTGATAATGTAGCTGATTATTTCGCTGCGTATATTGGTAAAAGACATCCACAATATCTGTGTACATGGCTGAATAAAATGTGAATAAAGCCGCAACATTGTTTTCAACTGTTTCTTTTTCTTCAAAAGGAATTGTTCCAGTGACCAAATTATGCTTGATACTTCCTAGTTGTTGACCAAGTCCAAACTCATCATTTCGTATGCCGATTTTCTGAAATTTATCCAAAATAACTAGCAATTCCTTTAAAAGAAAATCTTTTAAAAAACTTTGATTATAGCGTTTGAAAGCAGAGGACAGAATAGATAAGAATGTATGTGTCCCCCAAAGTTTTTCAATATCCTCAGTTAGTTCCCGCTTTAACTTTGCATCTAAAATTGTCGCTTTTTGAAATCTCACATCATCTTTTGTGATTGAAAACAGGACAATAGAACGTGTTTTTAGACGATAAGATAATTCTTCGCGTACTAGCCCTTTTTCATCATATTCGAGCGAATATTTTCCGGGATTATTGTTTAGCAAAAAAGTGTATTGCAAGGTCGTATTCTCTTTTGCACCTATCATACGTGAGGAATGAATGATGTTTTCAAATGAGCTGAATTGTTGAAACAAAGGAAAAAGCATGGTTTCAAAAGGAAGTTCATTTAACTTTTCAGCCCCATTTTTCAAATGAGCTTGAAGTTCGAGAAGTTTTTCAGAAAATTCCATCGTCCTTACGGATAATGCTAAAATTTGAAAAGCTAAAATAATACTTGATTTACCAGAACCATTTTCGCCGTAAATAGACACAACAGATTTAGGCTGGTTTGCTTTTGACATATTGATTGTTACGTCTTTTAAAGTCTTTAAATTTTCTAACTTAGCCGATAAAAACATATTTATACCTCTATTTGATATATTTTGTAGCAAATGTTTACATAAATATATCATAATCTTTGGATTTAAGCAAAATAAAAAGACCTCAAGCAAAAGCTCAAGGTCTTCTAATAAAAGTCTAAAATTATTTAACTTTAACTTCAGCGCCAGCTTCTTCCAAAGCAGCAGCCAAAGCGTCAGCTTCGTCTTTAGCAACGTTTTCTTTGATTGCAGCAGGAGCGCCATCAACCAAGTCTTTTGCTTCTTTCAAGCCAAGACCAGTAGCTTCACGAACTGCTTTGATAACTTTAACTTTAGTTGCACCAGCTGAAACCAATTCAACAGTGAATTCAGTTTGTTCAGCTGCACCAGCACCATCGCCAGCAGCAGCAACAGCTACAGGAGCTGTAGCAGATACGTTAAATTTCTCTTCGATTGCTTTTACTAAGTCGTTTAATTCTAAGATAGTCGCTGTTTCTAATTCAGCAACGATGTTTTCAATGTTTAATGCCATTGTAATATCCTCCGATAATTTTTTAAGTTTTTTTGTTTTTGTTGTTATGTCGCCATTAGGCAACTTTTGGGAATTGGCTTATAATTAAGCTGCTTCGCCGTCTTTTGCTTGAGCCACTGCGTCCACTGCGTATGCAACGTTGCGGATAGGAGCTTGTAGCACTGATAAAAGCATAGAAAGCATACCTTCTTTGTTTGGAAGTTTTGCCAATGCAATAATATCTTCTGTAGAAGATACTTTACCTTCGACAACACCACCTTTGATAGTTAGTGCTTCTGCTTCTTTAGCAAAGTCGTTCAAGACTTTCGCTGGCGCAACTGCATCGTCGTTAGAAAACGCTACTGCTGTAGGACCAGTGAATACTTCGTCCAGACCTTCTAAGCCTGCTTTTTGAGCTGCACGAGATAGGATAGAGTTTTTGATCACTTTAAACTCAACACCTGCTTCACGTAATTGACGACGCAAAACTGTATCTTGCTCAACAGTCAAACCACGAGAATCAACGATAACTACTGATGTAGCAGCATCAAATTTCGCAGCAACTTCTTCTACCAACGCAGCTTTTTTAGCGATAATTGCTTCACTCATTTATGTTTCACCTCCGTTTTTGTATGATGGCAAGAAAAAACTCTCTTGCACAAAGACAAAAGAGGGATAAGAAAAAAGTATCATATTTATCAACTTTTACTTGTCCTCGGTTGGAATTACGGATTGCTCCACCAACTGTCTTCGGTCTCGGTTAAATTAACCTTTGTAACTTTAACATGATTTTGCAGGAATTGCAAGAGGATTTTGTAAAAAATATTTATTCGGTTGGCTGATTTTCAATATTTACAATGCTATCCACTACCACTTTTCTCATGAAATTGTTATTATTGAAAGTAAGGGGGAACAAAATATGAACATAAACGATGAAAACAAAATTGCTAAGCTCAACCCTTTTGAAATTAGCGAAAAGATGAAAGAAGAGGTCAAGAAATCCAAACACCGCCTCTATGATGCAGGGCGTGGCAATCCCAACTGGGTCAATACGCAAGCTCGAAAAGCTTTTGCTCTTTTGCTGGAATTTTCCTGTAAAGCATCAGGGGTTGTGCCAAGCAAGAGCACTTTAAGAAGTCTGCCGATTAACGAGGGAATTGCCGAACGTTTGGAGGAATATCTACATAAAAAAGACAAGTCCAGTGCGCAGTTTTTGCTAGCTATGTTGGAGTTTGTTCGCAATCAAGAATGGAATGTGGATGAGTTTGTCAGTGAGTTGGTTCACGGTATTTTGGGCGACAACTATCCTAGTCCACCGCGGGTTCTAAAACATACGGAAAAGGTGCTTAATCTGTATTTTGAGGATATTCTTTATAAGAACAAGGGGTTAAAGGACAGCTCAAAAATCTTCCCAACCGAAGGCGGAACGGCTGCGATTGTCTATCTCTTCCAGTCTTTAAAGGAAAACTTCCTCATCAAAAACGGCGACAAGATTGCCATGAACACGCCTATTTTTACACCTTATCGCGATATTCCGGGTATTAATGACTACGAACTAGTTGAGATGGATATCCAAAGCAATGAAAAAGACGGCTGGGAAATGCCGCTGTCGGCTTTGGAGAAGTTGAAAAATCCAGATATAAAGGTCTTCTTCCTCGTCAATCCCTCCAATCCCGGTGCGGTTGCCCTGTCTAAAGAATTGTTAGACAAGTTGGAAGAAGTTGTCAAGGAAAATCCTGAGTTGATGATTGTCAGTGATGATGTCTATGCCACTTTTGTCGAAGACTTTGAAAGCGTCTATTCAAGGCTACCTTATAACACGATTATGGTCTATTCCTTCTCCAAACTCTACGGAGCAACAGGCTGGCGGATTGGCGATATTATCATGAATGAGGACAATATCTTTGACAAAAAAATCGCTACTTTGCCTGATGAAGAAGTTGAGGCTTTGAACAAACGCTACGGGAAAATCACTTCTGATGTACCGAGCCTTGCCTTTATTGACCGCATTGTTGCTGACTCACGCTCCATTGGTCTTTCCCACACTGCTGGACTTTCAACTCCCGCGCAAATGATGCAAATGCTCTTTTCTTTCGTGCATTTGCTGGATAATAATGACACCTATTCCAAAGAATGCACCGACCTAGTCAAATTGCGGGCGCGGATTTTCTACAAGGAGTTGGGGCTTGAAATGCCGGACAATATTCTTTCGACCAACTATTATGGTTTGGTTAATATTCATGAGCTGGCGGAAAAGATTTATGGTGTTCCTTTCAGTGATTTCCTTTGGAACAACTTCCCGGATATTGACTTCTTACTGAGACTTTCTAGGCAATTTGGGGTGCTTTTACTTGATGGTTTGGGATTTGGGACAGACAGAGGGGAAATGCGGATATCCTTTTCTAACTTGTTTACCAGTGATTATCCAGAGGTGGCAAAGGGGATATTGTCGGTCATGGATGCTTATCACAAAGAATTTTTACGCAGACAATAAGAAAAAACTTCCTTGCAGGGAACATTGGTTCTCCTTGCAAGGAAGTTTTGTCTTTATGCTAATATTTCTTCGATTTCTTCGTTAGACGAAATGTCTGCTAAGGCACGTTTTAGATGGACTATCAGTATCGGAATACCGCAAACCCATGCTAGTGGATTGGCTAAAAGTACGCCATTAAATCCAAATGTTCCCACCAAAGCAATCACTACTGCTGCTCGCACAACTAGCTCAATGACACCGCCAACTGTTGGGGCAAAAGGACGACCTAAGCCTTGTAAAATCCCGCGGAAGACCATTTTCATGCCTAAAAGCCAGATACATAAGCCCATCACCCAAAAGTAAGAATTTAGGTATTCAAAGACTTCTGGATAAGGATTGTTGAAGAATAGTCCAGCGATATTTTCGCCAAATAAAATCATCAGCCCGCCCGCACTTATTGCGAATAAGAAAGCCATCTTAAATGCCTGTTTGCTGGCTTGCACAATACGGTCATATTTTTTTGCGCCATAGTTTTGCGCGGTAAATGTTGACAGGGTAATAGAAAAGCTAATCATGGGTTGAACGATAAATTGGTCCACACGCTGACCTGCTGTAAACGCCGCAACTGCATCTCGTCCTTGTGCATTGACTGCTACCTGAATAATCATTGCCCCAATGGCGATAACGGAGGTTTGAAAGGCAATCGGAAAAGCAATGCGTGCTTGTTTTGCCATATCCGCTCGATTAATCAAAGAAAAATCCTTGAGTGAAATCCTAAGCTCAGGTGTGTGTTTGATAATCTTTCTAAAACAAAAGATTGCCCCAATCCCTTGTGATACAACGATAGCCACTGCTACAAAGAAAATACTTTGGCGCAGGACAACCAACAGTATGTAAACCAGCACAATATTTACTATTGAAGTCACAATCAAAGCATACAAAGGCGTTTTGGTGTCACCAATGGCACGCAGATTGTTAGAAAAGAAATGCAGTGCCATAAATGCCAAAGTGCCCATGAAGACCACAAAGGAAAACTCATAAGCCTGCTCAAAAACCACTTCAGGCACCTGAATTAAGCGCAATATGTACTCTAAAAAGAAAGTCGAAAGAAAGGTAACAACAATCCCCACCATAATGGAAATGGCAATGCCAGTCACAAAACTTTTCTTGAGCAATTTGAAATCCTTAGCACCAAAACTCTGCGCCACCAACACGCTCAAACCGTTGGTCAGTCCGATAATAAAACCCAGCACCAAAAAGGTAATCGAGCTAGTCGCACCAACTGCTGCCACCGTATTGGTTCCATGAATTTGCCCGATAAGCATCATGTCAATGGTTGAGTAAAGCTGTTGGAAAACATTGCCAATCAGCAAGGGAACCATGAACAATAAAATGACTTTTATAGGACTTCCTTTTGTTAAATCTCTCATTTTTTTCACCTGCAATCTTTGAGGAAACTTACAAGCGCTCTTGCAAATTCCTCTGGTTTTTCTTTATTCAGTTCATGTCCGCCACCAACAATTTCGACAAGTTTGCTGTTTGGCGTTAATTTTGCTAGCTCGCGAGTTGTTCCTAGATTTGCCTTGTCTTTTGTTCCGCAGAGTATGAGCATTGGTAAGGTATTTTCTGCAAGAACTTTGGTTAAATCTAGGCCAGAAAGCGAGCTGATTAGGCTGCTTACTTGCTCTTTTGTTAGGCCCATTTTGGTAAACATCTTGTTGCCGGCAAACTTGAAGACCACGCTTTGAATAGCCAAAAGCACTTTACTAGGTGCCTTATATTGTGGTGCGGAAACAACCAATCCTTTGAGGTTAGGATAGTTATTCTCAAGCGCCATAAGTGCCAGTACGCCACCTAAAGATAGTCCACATAAAACGAAAGGTTCCGTTTCTTCTTGTAAAGCCTTGCTTACTTTTTCATCCAAAACTGCAAGTGTTAATGGCTTATCCGCAGGGAGATTTTCAAACAAGGCAATCGTTTGCCCGTCCACTTCTTTTACCTTTTCAATGACATTTTCCCAAACATCTTGCGTCTGTCCCAGACCGTGCAAATAGATAACTTTCATTGTTTCCCACCTCTTCTAAATCTTTTTAATTATATTCTAATATAACATGGAATACGGTTCATTTACAATAGAGTTTCATGGAAAATTATTCAAATACATAGCAAAAACTTCCCAGCTTTCGACTAGGGAAGTTTCTTGTCTTAATTCAGTGGTTCTACTTGGAAGAAATCTACTTCGGCACTTGTTGGGCGACCGAACATTTCGATTTCTACTTTTAGTTTTTGTTTTTCCAAATCTACTTCGGTAACGGTACCGTCCATGTTGGCGAAAGCTCCGTCCGTAATCTTCACGACATCACCTACTTGCACATCAAGGTCAGTTACACGCACTTGCAGTTTCATCATCTTGAGGATGTCCGCTACTTCTTCTGGCAAAAGTGGTGCAGGCTTTTGTCCCGGACGACCACCTACAAAACCAGTGACGTTTTGCGTATTACGCACGATGTACCAAGATTCATCATCCATGACCATCTCAACCAGCACATAACCCGGAAAGATATTTTCTTCGATTTCTTTGGTCTTGTCGCCTTTTTCTTCAATCTTTGTTTCTGTTGGCACAAGTACGCGGAAGATATAGTCTTCCTTGCCCATAGTGATTGCACGCTGTTCCAAATCGCGTTTTACCTTGTTTTCATAACCTGAGTAAGTTTGCAAGGCATACCATTCTTTTTCAAAACTTTCTACTGACATATTCTTTCCTGCTTTCTGTTCAAAATTAAAAAGCTCCAGTCTCCCGAAACTTTTTACACAAGTTGATTATACCACAGTTTTCACTAATGGCAATGAATTACATAATGGCATTGATACCTAGACGGATTAAGCTGTCAAATGCCCAGAACAATAGGGCAAAGATAATTGTCGTTTCTAAAACGACCAAAGTATCTTTACGCAATTCCGCTTTTAAAGGCCAAGAAACCTTTTTCATTTCATCAATTACACTTTTTAGAAATTTCATGATTAAATCCTCTTTTCAAATAAATACTATTTCGTTTCTCTATGCAAAGTATGTTTTCCGCAATGACGGCAAAACTTCTTTACTTCTAATCGCTCTTGACGTTTGTGGTCATTTGCTGTAATCGAATAATTGCGCTGTCCGCATTCCACACAAGCCAAAGCTGCTTTTTTAATAGCCAATGGTTTCACCTCTATCTTTTCTGACTAAAGATTAACAAAAATAATGTACTAAGTCAATGTATAGTGCTATTATTAAGGTAATTAAAATGTTTGGAGGAGATTATATGTTATTACTTCACAATATCGTTGTCAGAAAAGAGAAGTTGACGACTGTAAATGAGAATATTACGCTAGCTCAAGCTCTGGAAGTCCTAGAAGAATCTGGCTACCGCTGTGTGCCGATTTTGGATGAAACGGGCAAAAAGTACAAGGGAAATATCTATAAAATGCACATTTACCGCCATAAAGCTAACGGTGGCGACATGAATGACAATGTCATGAGCTTGATGAAAAATGACAATAAGATTATCTATTTGACATCAAACTTCTACAATGTTTTCTTTGATATCAAGGACTTGCCTTATATTGCCGTGCTTAATGATGCCCATGAATTCTATGGAATTTTAACGCACGCATCTCTACTTTCACTGCTTGAAGACAGCTGGAATATCAAGGAAGGCAAGTATGTACTTACTGTTGCCTCAGCTGGCGGTCAAGGCGATTTGGCTGAGATGACAAAGATTATCAGCAAACGTGCCAACTTGGCTTCTTGTATGACACTTGACAGTGGAAAGGACGAATACATCCGCCGCACCTTGTTTAACCTAGACAAGTCAACTAGCAAAGAAACACTGGATGAGATTGTCAAACGCTTGGAGAAAAAACACTATAAAGTAGTAGAAATTGAAGAATTAGAAGCTTAATCAACGCAAGGACTGGAATTTTTTCCGGTCTTTTCTTATAAGGGAGGAATGTTTTATGACTATCGATGAGGCATTGGATTGGATACATTCTCGTCTCAAATTCGGCTCTCGTCCGGGTTTGGACAGAGTGCTTGGGATTTTGGAATTATTAGATAATCCACAAGACAAATTGTCACTTATTCATATTGCCGGAACCAACGGAAAAGGCTCTACGACAACCTTTGTCCGCAATATCTTTACCCAACAAGGACTAAAAGTCGGAAGTTTTACCAGTCCGTATATTGAAAAGTTCAACGAGAGAATTGCCATTGACGGAGTTGGCATTTCTGATGCTAAACTGGTGGAGTACGTCAAAAGAGTGCAGCCAATTGTGGAAAAGATGGATGCGGACGAAAACTTGTCTGGTATTACCGAGTTTGAGCTGATAACCGCCATTGGTTTCTTATATTTTCTTGAGGAAAAAGTAGATTTGGCAGTCATAGAAGTTGGGCTGGGCGGTTTGTTAGACAGCACCAATGTCATTAAGCCAGTTGTTAGCGGAATTACAACGATTGGATTGGACCATATTGATATTTTGGGCAACACCATTGAAGAAATTGCCTTTCAAAAAGCTGGAATTATCAAGGAAAACATTCCTGTTGTGACTGGCAATATCCAGTCTTCGCCCTTGCAGGTGATAAAGAATGTAGCTAGTAAACATCATGCGCCAATCTATGAGTTTGGCAAGGACTATCAAATTCAGCCACACACGCTCAACGATTGGGGAGAAAAGTTTGATTTTACTTCTGATATTTTTACCTTACCTGAATTAAAAACTTCGCTGTTAGGTCAACATCAGGTGGAAAATGCTGCTATGGCGGTGGAGCTTTCTTTGGTTTATGCACAGAAAATGAATATTGATTTGTCGCCAGAAGCTATTCGCAAAGGGATTTTAACTGCTTTTTGGCCTGCTCGTATGGAAAGACTGAGTGAAAATCCTTTGATTATTTTGGATGGCGCGCATAATGTTCATGCGATTGAGCGTTTGATTGAAAATATTCAGAAAGAGTTCGCCGGTAGAAATATTCGGATTTTGTTTGCGGCACTTGATACCAAAGACATTAGTGAGATGTTGGAGAAATTGCGTGGGCTTGATAAAGCGCAGATTTATCTGACTACTTTTGATTATCCTAATGCACTTAGGCTAGATGAATATCAGGATATGGAAGATGAAAACTTGAGTATTGTATCTAACTGGCAGTTTGGCATTGCCGAGATTTTGGAGAAAATGGAGCCGGAGGATGTCTTTTTGATTACTGGTTCTTTGTATTTTTCTTCGCAGGTTCGGGAGTTTTTCGTTGGATTGGGTGAGTGATATTAAACTGAGGTTGACCCACACAGCCGTGGCTGTGTGGGTCAACCTCAGTTTTTTTTTCTAATATGCAAGACTTTGCTCTATCAAATCATACACTTGCCCATAATCAGCTAATTTCACAACTTCTGTCTTCAAATTCTTGCCGTTTGGCAGATGGTTGAAGTATTCGACTAGCTGTTTGCGTAGAGCTGGGAAATGGACTTCGTTGATTTTTGCTAGCTCTAAGTGGCGTTTTAGGATAGCGACCACTTGTTCTAAGCTAGGTTGTTGGTCTGGCAATGTAATGTTCCATGGGGAACCGATATTTGCTCGTCCTAGCATAATGCCTTGTGCGCCTGTGATTTCTAAGCATTCGTTGGCTTTTGCTCTGCTTGTGATGTCGCCATTGGCAATTACTGGAATACTTAGCGCATCTACTACTTCTTTTATGGCGTAATAATCGGCACTTCCAGTATAGCCTTGAGCGGCAACTCGTCCGTGGACGATTACTTTTGCTGCACCCAAATCCTCAGACATCTTGGCAAGTTCCAAAACCTCGCTAGGTTTTCCGTCATTTATATCACGGTCAATAGGATGATAGCCCAATCGCATTTTTACAGTGACTGGTTTACTGGTTGATTTGACACAGTTTTCAATTACTTTTCCAGCTAAGTTTGGGTCAAGCATGAGTGCTGCCCCATCGCCATTGGATACGACTTTCTTTGCAGGACAGCCCATGTTGATGTTGATTTCATCGTACTGCTCGAAATGCCCTTCTTTAATAGAGCGCTCAAAATGCTCGGGATTGTTGCCGAAGATTTGCACAACATTGGTCACACCCGGTGCTTTATCCAGCTCTAGCATTTTTTGCGTGCGCCCGCTGTTGTAGCAAAGAGCTGTAGTGCTAATCATTTCTGTATAAACAGTTTTTGCTCCGCATTCTATTAGAACCTTTCTAAAAGTTCTGTCCGTATAACCCGCAAGTGGCGCTGCCTCTATATGAATGTTCTTGTCTATTGTTTCTATTGTCATGGCTCTCATTTCCTTTTAAAAAATTTCGCACAAAGATCATTATAGCACATGAAAAGAGCCAACAACAGAATTCTGCTTATAGGCTAGTAAGATAGAAGTTTTCCCTTATTACTTCCTTGCCAACTCTATTAATTCCAGTAAGGCCGCCTTGCGCTCTGGAGTTAGTTTCTTGATACGGATGCAGCTTTTACCAATGGCACTTTTACCGAAAACTTCTGTGTAATTTTCAAGAAGCGACTTGCCGTTTTCAAATAGAGTTACATAAACATGAACCGCTTGTTTTTGTTGCTTGAGGACAAGCTTTGGGTATAGTCCGTCAAAAGTGGTTGATTTGTAGGGCGCATAAAGCCAGCCTAGTCCGCTGAATGCACCGATTTCAAATTCTGTTCCCTCTTGTCCTGATGTTTCTTTGATTAGTTGATAAATCTCTTGATAAGTTTCTTCCATTTTCCTAGTTCCTTTGCAAATAATAGCCAGCTAAATTCATTTGCTCAAATGCTTTCAAGCCTTGTCTTTCGTACCAATCACGGATGGACTGGTTTTCTTTGCCACTATCTGTAATCAAAACAAGCTGACGGATGTGACCGGCTTCTTCAATGATATGACGAAGTAATTCATGCCCGATACCTTTTCCTTGATAATCTGGCAGAACTAATAAATCCTGCACATAAGCAATGGAATGATTGTCGCCAATTACTCGGATAAGCCCGACCAATTTGTCCTTGTTCCATGCGGAATAGACGAGCATACAATCTTTGAGCAAGATTGACATCTCAGGGAATTTATTGGTGTAGGATATCCAGTGTGATGCCTCGTACAGATGGCGTAAATCCTTGTCGGCTATTTCTTTTGTTGTTTTAAAATCTATCATCTCATCAAACCTCGCTTATTATCACTATCCTTCTATTTTACCTTAGTTTAAGCGAAAGGAAAACAAGGCAATGCCTTGGTTCTAAGTCAAACAAGAAAACCAAAGTCAATTAGGGCTTTGGTCTTCTTTTCATTTATACAATTTCAATCACTGTCCGATTATGCAATTCCTGCAATCCTCGATTGTTATGATTATGCACAGCGGTAAATCTATTCAGCTGGTCTTTAGAGATTTCCACTGGCTCTTTAAAAACATACCATTCAACAATTTCAGTCAATGGCGGAGTGGTTAATGACCCTAAATAGTGGTAATAGTTCTTATTCTCAGGAAATAGGTTCATCAGATGTTCCACTAGGTCTGTCTTCTCATTTTCAAGGTCTTGCAGCATTTCCTCAAAGGCAGAATTGGCTTGTCCTAGCGACATGAGTACCCCGATTACTGCCATTTGACCATTGGTGCCGATATGCACAAAATGTCCTTCCATCGCAAATTCCTTGCCATCAATCTGGTGTTCACTTGGCGCATGGAAATGGTACTGAACCAAATCATACTCACGGCTCCAGATGTGTGCTTTGCCCATTGAGCCGAAGATATGATTGTAAAAACCAACCTCAATCTTTTCTACATTTGGCAAATAAGCTAGGCGAATTTCTCTTGATGTACTTGCTTTTACCTTCTTACAGTGTTGCGTCAAAATATTAATGGGCGACTGCATGGCACCTGCTTCTACTTCCCATTCATCTTGATGTAAATAATCTAACATAATCGCACCTCCTCGCCAAGATTATAGCAAAACTTGAGGTATAATAGAATTAATAACATAAGAGGGGGAAACTATGGTTCACTATCAACTTTTAACAAACTATCCACTAGAAAAAATCCATCACTGCTTTGTCGAGGCTTTTTCTGATTATGAGGTCAAGATTGACCTGCCTTATCAAGTATTTTTAGACATGATGAACAGGCGCGGACTTAGCCCTGAATTGTCTATGGGCGCTTTTGATGAAAACAATAATCTCATCGGCTTTGTTCTAAACGGCAAGCGTGAATGGGAGGGAAAATTAACTGCCTATGACTTAGGAACTGGCGTCATACCAGACTATCGCAAGCAAGGAATTACCAGCCAGCTTTTTACGAAAGTCAAAGAGGAACTTACCAAAGTCGGCATTGAGCAATACCTACTAGAAGTTATTCAGACTAACGAAAAAGCGCTCAAGCTCTATCAAAATTCTGGCTTTCAAATAACAAGAGAGTTTAACTGCTATCTACTGGAAACAAGCGAATTTCAGAGCAAAGAAACTTTGCCAGTCCAAAAGCTTGACCAACTAAAGCTACAGGATTATTCAGATTGGCAAGAATTTCCGTCATCATGGCAGAACTCTAGTCAATCTCTTGAAGCTGACAAGAAAAATATGTCTTTCTATGGTGCCTTTGAAGAAAACCAACTCATCGGCTATGGCATTGTTGATAACAAGGGAGATATTCCACAACTGGCACTTCATCCAGAATTCCGAGAGAAAAATGTGGCAGCCAGCATTCTGTCAGCGATTATTAACGACAATTCCTTTGAGAAACTCAAAATGTTAAATGTAGATGATAGGGACAAGGAGCTAATCGCTTGCCTAGAAAACAATGGATTTTCCCTATTTGTTAAACAATACGAAATGATTTTACCTTTATGATTAGGAGAAAAAAATGATTAGAAACATTCTTTTTGATTTAGGTGGCGTGGTGATTGATTTGGCTTTTATGCAAATGGTTGAGGCTTTTGAAGACTTAGGTGTCAAAGATTTCAAGCAATATTTCACACTTCAAAAACAGCAACAACTTTTCCTAGACTTAGAGTTGGGAAATATTTCTCCAGAAAATTTTTATGACGAATTTCGCAAGCTCACCAATACTCAACTAAGTAATGAGCAAATCCGCAATGCTTGGAACAAAATCCTCACTCCCTTTATTCCTGAGCGTATGGCGTTGCTAGAAAAACTGGCGGACAAATACAAGGTCTATCTTTTTTCCAACACCAATAAAATTCATGCGGACTACTTTGAAGAAGATTGTCGCAAGATAACTGGCAAGGACCTGCATAGCTATTTTACTCATGCTTTTTATTCACAGGATTTGCAGCTTAGAAAACCTGAGCCTGAAAGCTTTTTAGAAGTTTTGAAACAAGCAGGAATTGAGGCGAATGAAACTCTTTTTATTGATGATAATTTGGATAATATCAACGGAGCGCAGAGTGTTGGTATTCAGACCATACATTTGCAGGCACCAATGACTATCTTAGATTTGGATTTTTAGTCCTTAGCCAAAGAAAAAAGTTCTAGGCGAGAAACGCGAAAGTTTCTTACCTAGAACTTTTTATGTCTTATTTACTAACACCCAAAACCGCATATTCTACCCATTCTGCAATATTGGTTGCGTGGTCGGCAATTCTTTCTAAATACTTAGAAATCATCAAGGTATCAAGCATCGCCACACCATCATGCTGCTGATTGTCTTGCACCAGTTGAACGAAGTTTTGTCGCACTTCGCCAAAAAGTGCATCAACTGTATCATCAGAAACCATCACTTCACGCGCCAATTCGACATTGTTATCCACATAAGACTGCACGCTATTTTGCACCATGCGTTTTGCTTCAAATGCCATATCTACCAGCGTATTGATATCTGTTTGAACGGAATTGGACTCATAGATAAGCTCACAAATATCACTTGTCTGGTCACCGATACGCTCCATATCGGTAATGATTTTCATAGCAGCTGATATCTTACGCAGGTCTCTTGCTACTGGTTGTTGCTGGAGCAAGAGTTTCAGGCAAAGTGTCTGAATTTCGTTTTCCAGCTGGTCAATCTCATCAGCTGACACCATCAATTCTTTAGCCAGTTCCTTGTCATTGTTGACCAAAGCCTGTGTCATTTTATCAATAGAAACAATACAAAGATAGCCCATTTGCGTAATCAAATTGTCTAAACCTTGCAGTTGTTGTTCAAATTTTACTCTAAGCATTAGCCAAACCTTCCTGTGATATAGTCTTCTGTACGCTTGTCCGTTGGCACAGAGAATAGTTTGTTGGTTGTGTTATGCTCCACCAAATCGCCCAAAAGGAAAAAGGCAGTGTTGTCTGATACACGAGCAGCCTGTTGCATATTGTGGGTAACCATGACAATCGTAAACTTCTTCTTAAGCTCCAAGACCAAATCTTCAATCTTAGATGTAGAAATTGGGTCAAGGGCTGAGGTTGGCTCGTCCATGAGCAAAACTTCTGGCTCTACAGCAAGCGCGCGAGCGATACACAAACGCTGTTGCTGACCACCAGACATACCCAAAGCAGACTTACGCAAACGGTCTTTGCTCTCTTCCCAAATCGCCGCATCACGCAATGATTTCTCGACGATTTCGTCTAACTTTCCTTTGCTAGTAATCCCGTGGGTACGCGGCCCAAAGGCGATATTGTCATAAATACTCATTGGAAATGGATTAGGTTTTTGGAAAACCATGCCGACTTTTTTACGCAGCATATTTACATCCATTTTCTTGTAGATATTTTGTCCGTCCAAAAGGATTTCTCCTTGGATATTGACCCCTTCAACCAAGTCGTTCATGCGGTTGATAGACTTTAGCAAGGTAGATTTCCCACAGCCAGATGGGCCGATAAAGGCAGTGATTTTGTTTTCTTCAATGCCGATGTTGATGTTTTTTAAAGCTTGGAACTCGTCATAGTACAAGTCCAAGTTGTTGATTTCTAATTTTCCCATGATTTTATCCTTTAACTAATTTTTTAGCGACAAAGCTAGACAATGTATTGATGAAAACGACTAAGATAAGCAGAACAACGGCAGTCGCATAGGCTTCGTTCATGTGTAAACCTTCTGATGCTAGGTTATACATGTGAATTGCCAGCGAGCGTCCGGAACTCATCACACTTGATGGAACGCGGGCAACGGTTCCTGCGGTAAAGATTAACGCAGCAGTCTCGCCAATCACACGTCCTGCTGCAAGGATAATCCCCGCCAAAATCCCCGGAATAGCCGACGGTAAGACAATACGAAAGACTGTTCTTAACTTGCCAGCACCCAGACCAAAACTTGCCTCACGAAGTGTATCAGGTACCGACATCAAGGCTTCCTCTGTGGTACGGATGATTAATGGCAAAATCATAATCGAGATTGTCAAGGCACCACTCAATAGTGAAAAGCCCCAACCAAGTGAAGTGACGAAGAACAACATTCCAAATAAACCATAAACAATCGACGGAATACCTGATAAGGTTTCTGTCGCCATGCGAATAACCACGACAAACTTATTGCCCTTTTTGGTGTATTCCACCAAGAAGATAGCCGCAAATATCCCAAGCGGAACTGCGATAAGTAAGGCCATTGCCAAGATAATCAAGGTATTAATGATAGCTGGCATCATGGATAGATTGCTAGTCGTATAGGTAAACTCAAACATCGACAAACGCAAGTGCATTAGTCCATTAATCAAGATATGCCCAATCAAAAAAAGCAAGGCTGAAAAGGTCAAAGTCGCACCAAGTACAACCGTTAGCATGACAGCAAGTGAGCCCGGATGTTTCAAGTAGTTTGCCCAGTTTTCTGGCAGTTCAAACTTCTTCTTGGCAGGAGAAGTTTCTTCTAGTAATTTACTTTCTTTAAGCACGGTTCATCCTCCTTCTCAAGAATACGACAGCTAGATTAATCATCAGGATAAAGACTAACAGGATAACACCAGTAGCAATCAAGACCTGTCTATGCAGACCTGATGAATAGGCCATTTCTAAAACGATATTAGAGGTAAGCGTTCTGGCACCTTGAAAAATGCTAGTTGGTACGCGAGCTTGGTTACCAGCAACCATGATTACTGCCATCGTCTCCCCAATGGCACGACCAATCCCTAGCACAATCCCTGCGATAATTCCTGATTTTGCAGCAGGTAAAACCACACGAAAGACCGCACGTTCCTTAGTTGCTCCAAGAGCTAAAGCACCCTCATAGTAGTGTTTGGGCACTGCACGAATAGCAGCCTCTGTTACACCAATGATTGTTGGCAAAATCATAATCCCAAGCAAAATAGAAGCTGTTAGAACTGTATTCCCTTGATTTCCCATACCAAGCGAGCGAGCCAAATTGCGAATATAAGGCACAATAACAACCAAACCGAAAAAGCCGTAAACAACGGACGGAATGCCTGCTAGTAATTGTGTAGCTGATTTTAACAATGGATACATCTTCTTGGGACAATACTGAGCCAAAAAGACAGCAGTGAGTATCCCTGTTGGTACGCCAATGGCAATGGCACCAATGGTTACATAAATACTTCCGACAATCATCGGGAAGATACCAAAACTTTCCGCACCCGGTCGCCATGTTTGTCCTGTAATAAAGCTAAACAAACCAATCTCATTCATGGCAGGTACGCCATTGATAAATAAAAATGCACATATAAGCGCAACCGCAAGCACGGATACGCTTGCGGCTAGCAAAAATACTATGTGCATGAATTTTTCATTCCATGCGTTTGACTTCATTAGTTGACCTCGTTCCAGTTTAGGATATAACCTAAGAAAATATCTGTTACTGCTTGAGCTGAAATGTCAGTAGTTGGGTTGTCGTTATGAACAATCACTGCAATCGCATCAAATGCGATATCAGTAGCTACTAAACCAAGCTCGATTTCCGCCTCGCGTACGGCGCGTGATGACAAACCGATATCAAATGTTCCTTCAGAAGCACCTGTAATACCAGCGCCTGAACCTTGTGAGTGAACATAGAAAACAACGTTTGGATTCATTTCGTTGTATGCTTCAAGCAAATGCTCGATAACAGGAACAACAGATGTTGAACCACCGATAGTGATTGAGCCTGAAACATTGCCACCAGTAAATTCTGGAAGGTCTGGAATTGATACATAGCCATTATCCGCAACGACTGCTTGACCTTGTGCTGACATGATGAAAGCCATAAAGTCTGCTACTAATTCATTGTCATTATCTTCTTGTACTACTGCTACGAAAGGACGAGCCACACCGTAATCACCTGACAAAACATTTGCTGAGCTAGCTTCAACGCCGTCAACAGTAAGTGGTGTTACGCTACCATCTAAAGCACCGAGTGATACATAGCCAATCGCAAATTCATCACCTGCAACTGCTGCACGAACGCCAGAAGTTCCGTTACCAATAATTGCTTCAATCGTTGTCGCATCATTGCCATCAGCATCCTCAACGTCAAACAACTCAACAAAGGCACCGCGAGTACCTGAGCCTTCCTCACGCGAAACAATAGAAATTGGCATACTTGCATCCCAAACTTCGTCCGCACCTGCTGCATTGTTGCCACAACCAGTTAATACTAGAGTTGCTGCTGTCGCTAATGTAAGACTTGCGATAATTTTACTTAATTTCATTACTGTAATTTCTCCTCTAAATAGAAATATATGTCCTTTTCTTTGACATAGCTAATATTAGCTTAATAATGTTAATTTATTTCTTCTTTAATTGTAATTTTTATGTAAATTTTATAGTTGTTTTATTATTTTGTTTGGTAGTGCCAAATAAAAAGTTGACCCAAAAGTCTTCCGCCAACTTTGAACTATGAACATCAAAACAGCAGGACGCAAGCGACTTCGGCAAAGCCCGCCGAAGTCCATTGCTCGAAAGCCTCAAAGAGCCCGTAAGCGACAAGTCGCTAACGAGCTCTAATTCTTTTTTCGCCTAATCGGCTGCGGGGATGTTCATAGTTCAAAGTTGGCTACAGACTTTTGAGTCAACTCGCCTTAGTCTGCAACTTCTTCTACTATATTACCTTGTGAAAATTCATTTGCGATAATCCAGCCCAATGCCTCTGTAATGGCAAATGCTGTGCTGGCATTGATGACATTTCCGGCAACTGGTATCCAACCTACAAGAAATTGGCTGACACCGCGTCCTAGCATAGTGGCTGTGGTTTGCATAATCAAACTTTTTGCCATGCCTTCTTTCATTGGGCGACCAAAAACTTTGGATAAGGAAACAACCATCGTTACCTGAATGGGTACAATCACACTAGCATCACTGCCGGGCAGTTGTGCCAATCCTGCGCCAACACCTGCTGTTGCAAGTGAAGCTGCATGAATGATTTTGTGCGCATTCTTACGTTCTTTTTCATTGATTGATTTGGTTTCTTTTAAAATTCTGGCACGATTTGCCAGCTCAACTGCTTCTACTGCTGTAAAGACCTTACCTACTTTAGCTAATTTTTTCATATACTCTCCTCCGATTTGAAAACATTACCAACGAAGTGAAGTATAAGGGCATTTGCTAAAAAACAAATCGGTCTTTAGAAGTAGTTTTGAATGACTTGCTGCATATCTTTTGGCAACTCTTGAGTGAATGTCAGCTTTTCTTTGGTAAATGGGTGAATAAATGCTAATTTCCCACAATGCAGTGCTTGTCGCTGGATGCCTAAATCCATACGACCACCGTACATTCCATCACCTAATAATGAGGCGTTAATATGCTCAAAATGCACGCGGATTTGGTGGGTTCTCCCGGTATGTAAGAGAATATCAACCAGTGCCAATTCATCCGTAGAACGCTCAATCCAATACTCAGTATGAGCATTTTTTCCTGTTGGTGCTACTGTACGTTTTATCAAGGAATTGTAATCTCGGTCAATGGGAGCGATGATGTCTTTTCTATTTTTCAGTTGATTAATATCGCCAGAAACCAGTGCCTTGTAGCGTTTTTCGACTTGTTTGGCACCCAAAAGAACATCCATCTGTGCGTGAGAAAAGCCGTGTTTGGCAAAGAGCATGAGCCCACTGGTATCGCGGTCTAGTCGGGTAACGATATGGATGACTTGGTTTTTGTAGCCCTGTTTTTTATAATAGCCTTTGACGCGGTTTGCCATTGTACCGTTGGGATGATATTGAGCGGGAATGCTTGCTACGCCTGCTGGTTTGTTGACAACTAGCAAATGGTCGTCTTCAAAAACGATGTCAATAGGGACATCTTCACTGAGCATGGTTTCGTGTTCTTTTTCGTCTGGGATGATAATTTTTAGGATTTGTCCCTGATTGATAGTGTAGCGAACCGTTTGCTCAACACCATCAACTTCAATTTTTCCACCTTGATACTTGATTTTCGCCAAAAGCTGTTTGCTGATGCCGCAATCACGGATAAACCCTCGCAAGAGCTGCGAGGATTCTTTGTCGTATTTCCATGTAAATTCCATGCTTAATCTCCCTTTGCAATGAAGGAATCGCGCACTCTTTTCCAGAAATGCGTGTGTTTGGTTGAGGCAAAATGAATTTGCTGGTTGGCAATCTTGTACTTGACCGACTTGATATTTTGCCGCTCAATGACTTGTTGGTCAATGGTTATTAAATATCTTGTCGCCCATTGCAACTCAACAACTACCCATTCTTCCTTGCAAAAGACCATTGGCGAGCCTAGTGTACGGAAAACGCGGTTGTTTAAGGAGGCAATTTCTGTCAGCTGCATGGCTTGAATGCTGGGATGAATAACTGCACCACCGACAGATTTGTTGTAGGCAGTCGAGCCAGTCGGAGTCGAAAACGCTAATCCATCTCCTCGGAAATTTTCAAACAATTCATCACTAATCAAAACATCACAAATCATGGTCGTTGAAATACTCTTAATCGTGGACTCATTTAAAGCTAGATACTTTTCAACCTTGTGGTCTTGATAGGTCACTTCTATTTCCAAAAGCGGATAGCTAACGCGAGTTCGATTGGGATTTTGCAAGGAAGCAACTAATTCTGCCAACTCAAAATCCCGCCAATCTGCGTAAAATCCTAAGTGTCCCGTGTGAACACCGATAAATTCCACCAGCTCGCAACGGTGGGCATACTGCCGAAATGCCTTGAGCAAGGTGCCATCGCCACCAACTGAAATAACCAAATCTGGATATTCTTTTTCCAACACCAATCCTGCTTGTAGCTTGATTTTTTGTGTTAGTTGGGCAGCTACACGCTCTGATTTCTTTGTTTTATTTGATACTATTGCTATTTTCATATCTAAGTCCTCATCAGGTCATCATCATCCTGATTTCCTAAAACATCTATACTCTTGCGAACACCCGGGTCATAAATCCTTTGTGCCTCAATGATTTCTTCGCGGATTTCGCTCATTTCTTCGTCTAATTTATAGGCAATTTCTGCCGAGCGCTCCAGACGGATTTTCAGCTCTTCAGGAAATTCGCCGTTGTATTTGTAGTTAAGTGAATGCTCAATGGTCGCCCAAAAGTTCATAGCAAGTGTGCGGATTTGGATTTCTACCATAATATTCTTGCGACCGTCAATCGTTTCTACAGGATAGTCCAGAACGATATGATAAGAGCGGTAGCCGCTGGATTTCTTGTTGCTGATATAATCACGCTCTTGAATAATCGAAAAATCCTGACGCTTACGCAAGATTTTGACGACACTCATGATGTCTTCTACAAACTGCACCATGACACGAAGACCTGCAATATCCTGCATTTCCTCTTCCAGTTTATCCATATTAACCCCGCGCAATGCCGCTTTTTTTAAAATGCTATCCACAGGTTTGACCCGTCCGGTAACAAATTCAATGGGAGAGCTTAAATTTTGCTTGCGGTATTGCTTACGAATGCCACGCAACTTGACCTTGAGCTCGCCAACAGCCTGCACATAAGGGTCAAGAAACACTTCCCAATCTTTTTCCATTAGACCACTTCCTTTATTGCTTTCTTCTTTTATTTTATCATAGTGTAGGTAAAATCACTGCTAACAATGGCTAACTTTCGCCTTTATTTCGAACAGATGATAAAATGAATGAAAAGGGAATGTGGAGGGTCTTATCATGAAAAAAATATTGATTGGCTCAGCAGTGTTTTTTGTTGCCCTATTGGTTGTCTCATTGAAATTTCCTACCCCTAGCACGCAAGGTGCATTGGAACGCGGACATGGTGCCTTGCATGGTGGAATGATGCACTCTCGTCAGCTGCGGGAATTTCTGCCAACCACTTCCAGAGTGCCGGAAGAAACTGGTTCAAATTTTGAGCCCTTGCAAAGAGTAACAGGCAGTCTGCATGGTGGGATGATGTATAGTCATCGAAGATGAAGAAAGACTCGGACATCACATCCGAGTTTTTCTTTTTTATTTTTTGTTATCTTCCTCATCCATAGAAAGAACAGACAAGAAGGCTTCTTGCGGTACTTCAACTGAGCCGACCATCTTCATGCGTTTTTTCCCAGCTTTTTGTTTTTCTAGGAGCTTACGTTTACGCGAAACATCCCCACCGTAACATTTGGCAAGAACGTTTTTACGCAAAGCTTTGATGTCTGAACGAGCCACAATTTTTGCACCGATTGCTGCTTGAACTGGCACTTCAAACTGCTGGCGTGGGATGAGTTTTTTGAGTTTTTCTACGATTAACTTCCCACGCTCGTAAGAAAAATCTCTATGAACGATAAAGCTCAACGCATCGACTTTTTCAGCGTTCAAGAGAATATCCATCTTAACCAGATTGCTCTTGCGGTAGCCTGAAAGCTCGTAGTCAAAGGACGCATAGCCCTTTGTTGAGGATTTTAACTTGTCAAAAAAGTCAAAGACAATTTCAGAAAGTGGAATGTGATAAACAACATTTACCCGATATTCATCTAGGTAATCCATCGTCGCAAACTCGCCGCGTTTTCTTTGAGCTAGCTCCATTACCGCACCGACATAATCATTTGGCACCATGATTTCTGCTTTAACGAAAGGCTCTTCAACTGCTTCAATGCGACTAGGCTCAGGGAATTCTGATGGATTGGAAACAACCACCTGCGTGCCGTCTGTCAAATTGACATGGTAAATTACCGACGGAGCCGTCATAATCAGTTCAAGATTGAACTCACGCTCCAAACGTTCTTGCACTACATCCATGTGTAGCAATCCTAAGAACCCACAACGGAAACCAAAGCCCAATGCTTGAGAAGTTTCAGGCTCAAACTGCAAAGCAGCATCATTGAGCTGAAGTTTTTCCAATGCCTCACGCAAATCATTGTAACGTGAAGTATCAATCGGATAAAGTCCACAAAATACCATTGGGTTAAGCTTACGATAGCCTTCCAAAGCCTCAGTTGCTGGATTTTCAGCAAGTGTAATGGTATCTCCGACCCGCGTATCAGCAACCGTTTTAATAGATGCTGCCAAATAGCCAACATCCCCCACCATTAATTGCTCGCGACCAATCGCTTTTGGCGAGAAGACACCGACTTCGGTTACTTCAAATTTTTTGCCGTTACTCATTAATTGAATGGTGTCGCCCGGTTTTACCACGCCGTCCATCACACGAATGTTCAGGATAACGCCACGATAAGCGTCATAAACAGAGTCGAAAATCAAGGCTTTTAGCGGAGCTTCTACATCTCCTGTTGGTGCTGGAACCATTTCTACCACTTGCTCAAGGATTTCTTCGATACCAATACCGGCTTTGGCTGATGCTGGAACAGCCTCGCTGGCATCAATTCCGATAACATCTTCGATTTCCTTGCGCACACGCTCTGGGTCAGCTGCTGGCAAATCAATTTTATTAATAACAGGAATGATTTCTAAATCGTTATCCAATGCCAAATAAACGTTGGCCAAAGTCTGCGCCTCGATACCTTGTGCTGCGTCAACGACCAGAATGGCACCCTCACAAGCTGCAAGCGAGCGAGAAACTTCATAGGTAAAATCGACGTGCCCCGGCGTGTCAATCAAGTGGAAAATATAAGTTTCGCCGTCCTTGGCTGTATAATTTAACTCAATTGCATTAAGTTTAATGGTAATCCCACGTTCACGCTCCAAATCCATCGAATCTAAGAGCTGGTCTTGCATCTCACGTTTAGAAACTGTATTGGTTTTCTCTAAAATCCGGTCAGCAAGCGTTGATTTCCCGTGGTCAATATGGGCAATAATGGAAAAATTACGGATTTTTTCCTGCCTTTGTTTCATTTCTTGTGTATTCATCTTGCTCTCCTTCTAGTTACTCATCGCATTATTATAGCAAATTTTTTTGTATTAATGAAGTTTAAATTCGTTGTCTGAAAATAGGTGGATTAGAGAATATAAAAGAAATCCGATTGAGTAAGAATTCTCAATCGGATTTCTCCTAAGTATTAACCTCACTAATCTACAAGGTCATTTATCAATTCATCAGGTGTGATTGGCTGGATAAGGCTATCCTCAAAGTCTTTCTCGTTTCTGGTTAATAGCCATTCACAATCATTGGTAAAACCTATACTTGCTTGAATAGCATCTTCAAAATCTTTCATGGTGGAGTTTAGAGCTTGTTGGATTTCTTTTTTAGAAACTGCTGCTATCTTGTAGGATTTCAGCATACCTATCAAGAATTTGCGTGTTTTTTCATCGCCAATTGCTTTTCTGGCAACGTAGTATATATCTGTAATCGTAGTCGCTGTAAAAAAGATGTCATACTCCTTTTCTTTCAGCAGTGTAAGGGCACGAAAACTACTTCGTTGAAAAGGTTCACGCTTAAGTATAATATCTAACCAAATATTTGTATCAATTAAAACATTATAAGCCACGCCGCATTCTCCTTTCTTGTTTGAGTTGCTCAATTTCTTCGTCAGTAATCGAAGACGGCTCAATATTCATTTCTTCAACCAATTTGATAAAGCTATCTTTTCTTCGAATAGGTTTTGCTTTCTTTACAGGAACAATCACAAGCTGTCCGTTAAGTTTCTCAAAATCTATCTCTGAACCTATCTCAATCCCGAATTCTTTCCGCAAACTTAAAGGTATTGCCACCTGACCTTTTGCTGATACTTTAGGCATTTGAATAACTTCCTTTCCGTTAGTTTTACTTTTTTTGTTAGTAAAACTATTCTAGCATGAACGTATGAAGTTGTATAGTAAAAAGCGATTATGAACAATATCTAGAATTATCCTTCCATGAGTTCTATCCTAGCTTTTTTATCTTCTTGAGATTATAGGATATTTTGCTAACTAATAGAACTCCTATTATTATAAGAGTAAAAACAATTGGGTCTTACTGTTAGCAAAAGAAAGGCGAATATCAAAAGCAGTAGTAAACTATTATCAAAAACTGTTTCTTTGATATTCATAATCTTTAGAAGTCTTCTAGTTGAAAAGTATAGTGTTAGTGTCATATTTACTCTAACGGAAACTAGAAACAACAGCAAAATCAACCTAGAAAGTCTAGTTGAAAGGAATACGAATACTGCTAACAAGGCGATTGTTTTAAAGTAAGAATGCCAGAATGTTTTCTGAAAATTATTTTAGAAAAAATCCAGATTTATCAACAATTTTTCGCCTTTTTACAGAGTAAAACAAGCGCATTTTACCAGCAAAAAATCCCCGACAGAAATCAATCCATCGGGAACTTCCTTATTTCACACGCAACTGTTCAACAACCATCTCATCCGGCGTCACATTTATCGTCTTCTGCCCCTCATAAACTACAAATCCGGGTTTAGAACCATTCGGCTTTCTAATGTGTTTGACCTGTATCATATCCACTGGCACCAGATTACTCATGCGGTATTTGGAATAATAAGCTGCCAAAACACCTGCTTCAGTTACGGTTTCATCACTGGGGTTGTCGCTTTGAATGATGACGTGTGAGCCGGGAATATTTTTTGCGTGTAACCAGAAATCTGATTTTTTTGCTGTTTTCAAGGTCAGTTGGTCGTTTTGCAAATTATTTCTGCCGACCAAAATACTTATGCCGTCACTTGATAGGAATTTCAAGGGCTGACTTGGCTTGGTTTTTTTGCCATTGTGTTTCTTTGGTTTGATAAATCCTGATGCTAGCAATTCTTCTTCGATAATCGGCAAATCCATCGGGTCGGCGTTTTCTAGCAAACTCAGGACACTTTCCATATAATTGATTTGCTCGCTCGCCTCTTGTATTTGCTGCTGGACAATTTTCACTCCAGCTTTTAGCTTTTGATAACGCTGGAAATACTTCTGGGCGTTGGCTTGCGGAGAGATTGCTGGGTCAAGCTTTATTTCGACCAATGCGTTTTCTTCATCATAGTAGTTGTTTAGTGACACTTTATCTGAGCCGCGAGGAATGCTTGCTACATAAGCGGTCAAAAGTTCTCCGTATTGACGGTAAGTTTCCGCCTGCTCGCTTTCTTCTATGGTTTCCTTGAGCTTGATAATCTTGTTTTCATTCTTCTTGATTTCCGCCTGCAGACGATGAAGAAGTGCGCCACTTTGTTGTTTTACTCTATCTCTTTGCGCTTTGTCGTGGTAAAAAGCGTCCAATAGGCTGTTCAAATCGGCAAAAGTTTGTGAATTTTCAGGAATAGTTGCGTAAGCAATCGGTGTGAAAAATTCCTTGCCAGAAAGCTCAGCCATAGTGGGTTGCAAATTTTCTAGTTGAGCAAAGAAATTCTTCCAAACAGGAATTTTCTCATTTGGTTTTTCATTCAAACGAAATGCCAATTCACGAGCTGTATCCATGCCTAATCCTTGAAACTTACTCTGCAAGAGCTTGCTGTCGATTTTTTCTGCACTGGAAAGAGCCTCAAAAACGTACATATCGCTAGCTGTAAATGGATTTTTTGCTTCTTGTTTTGGTGGAGCAAGATAGACACTGCCCGGTAAAATAGTTCGATAAGTATTCTGCGAAAAGCCAATGTGCTTGATACTTTCCATGACCTTGCCACTTTCCTTATTGACCAAAACGATATTGGAATGTCGCCCCATTAATTCTGCAATCAAGACCACGTTCTGCAAATCCCCCAGTTCGTCGCGTCTGGAAAAATGAAAATGAATAACACGGTCGTTTTCCACCTGCTCAATGTCTGACAAAATTGAGCCTTCTAAAAACTTGCGCATCATTTTCAAGAAGTTTGGTGGTGTATCTGGATTATTAAAGGCAACATTGGTCAGCTGCACGCGGGCAAAGGACGGATGAGCTGAAATGAGTAGCTTGTGGTTTGTGCCTTGTGAGCGGATATTCAAAATCAGCTCCTGCTCATAAGGCTGGTGGATTTTGTTAATCCGTCCATTGATTAATTTGTTTTTTAGTTCTTTTATGATTAAATGGGTAAATATGCCATCAAAACTCATGATTGTTTCCTCTTTTCTTGGCTTTGTCTTACCCATTATAACAGAAAAAGTGCCATTCATGAGTTTGTTTTGCGATTGTGCTATGATAGGGAAAACAGGAGGAACTGCTCATGAAAATCTATCAACATAGTACACTTTTGGCACTGATGGGTGGGCTTTATCAGGGAACTTTGCCCTTGAAAGAATTGCTCAAACAGGGAAATCTGGGCATTGGCACGCTAGATGACATTGACGGCGAGCTAATTGTCCTTGAAGGCAAGGCATATCAGGCGACTTCGGAGAATATTGTGCGTGAGGTTAATGACGAGGAGTTAATTCCTTACGCGGCAGTAGCCCAACATCAAGCGACTTTGAGTTTTGAGCTGAATGGTGAAAAAAGTTTGGAGGAAATTAAGAATATTATAGAAGAAAAAATGGCAAGCGAAAACTTGTTTTATTCTATCAAAATCTCGGGCAAGTTTTCCAAAATGCACGTTCGCATGGTTCCAAAGCAAGAACGACCTTACACAAAAGCATTTATTGAAGTTGCTGCCAACCAACCAGAATATAAAAAAGTCAATCAGTCAGGCACGATTGTCGGATTTTACACGCCAGCTTTATTTCACGGCGTTTCAGTTGAAGGATTTCATCTGCATTTTTTGAATGATTCCCGTGATTTCGGTGGTCATGTATTGGATTTTGAAAGTCAATCTATCCAAATTGAGCTGGGAGTTGCTGATGAGTTGGTCCAGCATTTTCCAGTGAAAGATGAGGGATTTTTAAATGCCAAGTTTGATATTGATAAGTTGAAAGCGGATATTGTTGAGGCGGAATAAAATAAAAAAGGGCTGTGGAAGAAAAACTTTCCACAGTCCTTTGATTTACCTACAAATACAACTCATCCACATACTCAATCCGCCCGCAAAATTCTTCATGTTCCAGAATCGCTTGAACAAAGGCATTTTTTCGCCATGAGCGCATGTGGAAAATCTCGCCTTTTTCCCAAATAGGACTAACAAGCTTAATCCCAGCCTTAGAAACATAGACCTTGCGTAAATCATTGACCGCAAATTTTCCGCGATGTCTTTTGGATAAACCGCTTGAAACCAGCTCATTGTACTCATTAAAGTAAAAATACCGCTGGCAACCAATGTAAAACAGGACTAAAAATACAAAGAAAACCACAAAAGAAACCCAATAAATATGCGTTCTTTCTAGCGTAAATATCAAGCTCAAAAACAAGACACTGTAAGTAACTGACCAATATGTCACACTCGCCGCCAAATCCGGCTGCCAGCGATATTTGGTGCGTCTCAAAAAGTTAATCATAAAATCCCCTTGTAAATTTGCTATAATCATTATATAGAAGTTTTAGAAAAAAAGGGTAAAGATTATGTTAAAAATTTATATTGATGCCGCTACCAAAGGAAATCCCGGTCCGAGTGGGGCAGGGGTTTTGCTGATTGATGGGAAAAGCCAACAGCAACTATCCTTTCCTTTAGGTATTATGAGCAATCACGAGGCGGAATTTTCGGCTTTACTGTTCGTTTTGGAGCGTTTGATTGCAGAAGATAAAACACACCAGACTGTTTTTATTTACACAGACTCCAAAATCGTGGCGGCAACTATTGAGAAAAATCACACCAAAAATCTGGCTTTTCAGCCCTTTCTAACGAGATTTCAGGAGCTGGAAAATCAATTTGAGCTTTTAATCATCCAATGGATTGCTGAAAAAGAGAACAAGGGTGCGGATAATTTGGCTCGACAAGGCTTGCAGAAACAATTGAAGTTAGGCTAAATATCCGGAAACTCCACGCCTTCCTCAGAAAAACTGAGAATTTCTCTGAAACGATTGTTGATATCGGTTAGTCCTGCGAAATCATGAAAAGAAAAAATGACCTTACCAACAATATCAAGCGTTCCAAGGTTTTCCTTGAGTTTGACAATGGGCTTTTGTCCATTGTTGGAAAGTGGCGAAAAAGTATAAATATCATTTTCCACTTTCAACTTCATAGAAACTTTCCCGCTGGGTGTTTCGAGCAAAATAAAACTGCCATCTGTCAAATACTGAATTATATCGGTCGCTTGACTAAAGAAAACAGCAAGCAAAATGTCGCCGTTTGACGAATAGGGATTGTCTTTTCCAGTTGTTACAGGCAGTAAACTGATAGACAAATCGTCAGTCATGTAGATTTCCGGAACAAATAAATCAAAGGGAATGTATTTCTTCATTGTTTCTCCATTTCATTAGACAAGAAAAGAGGCAATTTCTGCCTCTTTTGCATTAGTTTTCTTGTAATTCTTCTGTATCCAACCAGTTTTCCAGTAGTTCTGCAAAGTTTTCATACATCACACGTTTGATACGCGCCACTTCTGCTCTTTGTTTTTCGTTATTTTCAATAAATAAGCGCTCAATCGTCTGCTGGTTGCGACTTTGCTGTCTGAGTTTAGCTATCATTTCTGAACGTTTCATAAGATGTCCTTCTCTTTCGTTTAGGTGGTGAAACAAGCGCCTAGCATTGAGTGAATTTTTCAAAAAAGACGGTTCTGTCCGAAGGACAGGTTCTCAGTTTTGAAAATTCAGCTCAAGGCTGCTCGTTGAACCCCGATTTCATATTGTATGATTTTATTTTACCATAGCCTAAGAAATAGGACAGCTAAGACAAACTATTTATTAAACACTTCCGTAGGAAAAACAGTTATTACATTTACGAGAAGATTAAAACCAACTAAAACGAAATAACTCTTGACAAAAAGTCTATTTTTGTTTAAAAAAACCAACATCAATAAGAAGCCTGTGGATATAGAAACAAATATTGGAATGTTATTGAAGAACAATTTGTGGAATTCTGACATTTCCGTATTGACAAACCAAGGTAAGAACACATAAACTCCTATTAAACACAATCGAAACAAAGTTGATTTTACTTTTTTAGTCATTTTCTCACCCTCCAAATATTAATAAACCAGTTTCCAATCTTCCTCTTGACTATTGACATTCTGTTTCACTGAACGAATGTAGTTCCCCGAATACTTATCATATACATCATAACTTACAGTGTAAGAGACATCTCGCCGATAGATATTGTACGTACGAGAAATAGTCAGCCCGTAACCGCCAGCACTCAGTGTTTTAGTATAATAATAGTACCAACCGGTCAAAACTTTATAGTTAGTTGTTTTATGGTTCTTGTAAATATAGTTCCTTGATAAAGGCAACTCTACTTGCTAAGAACCCACAACTTCTAACTGTTCACTTGCATTAGCAACACTAGGAGTAAAAATACCCGATAAACTAATTAGCAACATACCAATAAAAACAATAGTAAACCGACAGTGCACCCCTGTTTACTCTATCTAGAATTTTATATATCAGAAGACTATTTCTAGCAGCGTCCTGCTTACATATAGTATAGCATAAAAATAACTTAGTTATTTTTTCGACTTTTTCAATTATTTTTTATTATTTTGAGATTTCTAATTATATACCTTGTGAAAACGCTTTTCTCTCTGATTTCTTTAATCATCTAAGAATTTGATAATAATATAATAAAAACCTTTCAGCAATATTGCAAGAAAGGTTCATTTAGGTTATTTTCCAAAACTTATCTTCTTCTGTTTCTTAGGTCTATCATAAGAAAACCCTTCGCCAACAACTTCGTGAACATTAATAACCGAGATAAAAGCTCTGGCGTCAATTTCTTCAATAATCATCCGCTTAACATCCAAAATTTCCCGCGGGCTTAATACGACATAGACAATTTTCTTGTCAATGCCAGAATAGCCGCCCTGTCCGTCAAGAAAGGTCACGCCGCGTCCGAGGAGTTTCATTACTCGGCTGGCAATTTCTTCGCTTTCCTCCGAGATAATCAGCATACCGCGTACTGAGTAACCGCCATTTTGCACGTTTTCGATGATTTGTACCGACACGAATGAGGCGATGAGCGTATACATCATGTGCTGCATATCAATGTAAATGAGCGAGGCACCGAGAACGATGATATCAATGCCAAACATGGTTCGCCCAACTGGAAAACCGAGATTTTTCTCCAAAATCCGTGCGATAACATCCGAACCGCCAGTCGTTCCACCCACGCGAAAGACCAATCCTAGCCCAATTCCGATACAAAGACCAGCAAAAATCGCCGCAATTAGCATATCATCGCCAACCGGAATAGCTACACTAGAAATCTGCCAAATCCAAAGGAAAACCGACACACAAACCGTCGCAAAAATCGTATAAAAGAAACTCCTGCGCCCCAAAAATTTTCCACCCAAAAGTAAGATAGGAATATTGAGAATAAGCGAAGTATAGGCAGGATTAAGCCCAAACAAAGCCCGCAAAATCAAGGTAATCCCAGTAATTCCGCCTTCTGCCAGATTATTGGGAATGTTAAAAATCACCAGCCCAAAAGCATAAAGGCAAGTGCCCAAAATAATCATCGTAAAATCAAATGGATAATGTCGTTTTTCTTCCAAAATGTTTCCTCTTTCTACTAAATCGCTGAAATTCCTATCCCGATAGCTTTATCGCCCAAATGTGTACCAATAACAGGCCCAAAAGTCGCTAGCTCCACACTTTGCTCAGCATATTTCTCCATAAAATAAGTCTGCAATTCCAAAGCTTTTTCCAGAGCATTGGAGTGGATAATGTATATTCTTACTGGTACATCAAAGGTTTCCATGTATTCCTCAATCAACTCTTCAGCTCGGCGAAAAGCCTTGTGTGCTGTGCGAATTCTTTCTTCTAGGACAATTTGTCCGTCAGTAAAGGTTAAAATCGGTTTGATATGCAACAGATTGCCCAAAAGTGCCGCACCGTTGGTCAAACGTCCGCCACGTACCAAATGATTAAGGTCTTCGACAATCATAAAAGCCTTTGTTTTCTCAGAGATATAGGCAAGTTTTTCAAGGATTTCCTCTTTGGTTCTGCCTTCTTCAACCATTTTCAAAGCTGCTTCAACCATATTGCCCATTGGTGCAGAAGTGATTTTGGAGTCAAAAATATCTACTTGCAGACCGTCCACGCTGTCTTTAATCGTCGTGATATTGCGGATAAAACCTGAAATCCCGCTAGACATGTGAATGGCAACAACTTGTTCATAGCCTGCTGCTTTGATTCGCTCATAAAGCTCAATCACCTCACCCAAAGACGGTTGAGAAGTCGTTGGAAAATGCTCCGAATGCGCAATTTTTTCAAAAAATTCTGCCTCGCTAATCTCCACACCCTCGCCGTAGGTCTTGCCATCTACCACAACTGGAATAGGCAGAATGAACAAGTCCTTATGCTTTCTCGTTTCCTCACTCAAATATGCCGTTGAATCCGTTACAATCGCTATCTTCATTTTCTTCCCCCTAGAATAATTTAACTCAATTATTCTAACATAGAATGGGGATTTATTGGGATAGTTGCTTTAAAAAATTTATTTTGGTTTTTCCAATTTTTTGCGTATCTATTAACAGAGGGACAAAAATCGGGGTTCAACGAGCAACAGCTAGGAAAATAGATAAAATTCACTTTAGGCAAGGAGCGCCTAAAGTGAATTTTCCTAATTTTCTACGCTGTTAAACACTCGTTTCACCACCTAAAACAAGGAGGAAAAACAATGAACAAACAAGTAAAACTCTCTACCTACCAACGTGAAAACGGCACCCTTAAACTAACCAACGATGTCGTCTTCCGCAAACTTTTCGGCACCAATCTCTACCAAAATGTACTCAAGCAATTCCTAAAGGATGTGCTAAACCTGCCCGTACAATCACTTACTTTACTTTCTAAGGACTTTCTTGATACAATCAAGACAGAAACCGAGATGGAAAAAATAATAGAAACTAGAGTAGATGTTTTGGTAAGTTTGCATAATGGCGAGCGAGTGACGATTGAGATGCAGAACTATTCGCAAGCGGATTTTCAGAAACGCTCTTTGTACTATCAGGCTGGCGTTTTTCGGGAGACGATTGAGGATATCGGAGCGAAAGCTCGTTATCAAACTTTGAAGAAGACGATTGCGGTGGATATTCTCAACTTCAAGTTGTTTCCAAATGATGAGGACGCCTTGCATTCTTTTGATTTGTATGACAAGGAGCATGATTTGTACTTCGTTGAGAAAGGATTTTTCCCAACTTTTGTGCTTGAACTTCCCAAAACTCAAACGCCTACTCAGGAAGTGAAGGAGTGGATGGAATTGTTTAATACAGGTGATAGCCTTTCTAATCGTGAAGATTTTGTGGAAAACGCCTTAAATCCAGTGAAACAAGCTGCTTTGGATGAAAAAGAGCGCTACTGGGCGCAAAGGGCGGAAGAACACCGTTGGGATATTGATAGTGCTGTTCATACAGGATATGAAAGTGGATTTGAGCTTGGGGTTGAGCAAGGTGTTAAGCAAGGTGTTAAGCAAGGGATTGCGGAAGGTCATGCAAAAGGGCTATCGGAAGGGCGCATTGAGGGTCGAACTGAGGGAGTTGAAGAAATCATTCGCACCATGATTAATAAAGGGATAGACCCACAAACGATTATTTCAATGGTCGGCGAAGAATTTGCAGAAACAGTAAAACGAATAGCACAGACTAAGAGAGGAAAATAAATAAACTCTCTACAAGTGGAAAACAAGAAAAAAACGGCTTGCCAATTCAGCAAGTCGTATTTTTTCTACTCTAAAATTCTTTCCCCATCCAAACATCCATAGCACTATGCACAGACTTCTCATGTGGCTGCTCTAAAGAAACAAATCCAAACTTTTCATAAAGTTTCAAGGCACCCTTAAGGCTAGAATGAGTTTCTAAGTAAATAGAGCCGTAATGCTCTTTCGCATAATATAACGCAGTTTCAAGCAACTTTTCCCCTAAACCTTGCCCACGATACTCTTTTTCCAAATAAATTTTCTGCAATTCACAAATATCTTCATCAAAAGGCGCAATTCCAACGCCACCGATTAATTTGTCTTCGTCTTCTAAAACAAAATACTGAGCATTTTCATGGTTTTGATAGTAATACGAAAGCTGGCTTAATTCTGGGTCAAAATAAGCTGTGCCGGGCTTATCCAGTCCGTAGCTTTTGAGGATTTTTTGGATAAGCTGATGAAGAGCTTGATTATCTTTTTCTTGAATTGGGCGGATTTTCATACCTGTCCTCCCTTTAGCCAAAATAGTTGATACCCATAGCAGCTTTTACATCTGCTAGAGTTTGAGCTGCTTTTTGGCGGGCTTTTTGCGAGCCATCTTGTAAGATGCGGTCAATTTCGCCCATATCTTTGGCAAATTCAAGACGTCTTTCACGGATTGGTCCGAGTTCACGCTCAAGGACTTCTAGTAGGTAGCGCTTCGTTTTGACATCTCCTAGTCCACCTTTTTGGTAATGCTCTTTCATGTCAGCGATAGTCTGTGCATCCTCATCTGTCCCGAAAACATCCAGATAGTGAAAGACCATATTCCCCTCAATCTGACCCGGGTCTTCTACTCGGATGTGATTTGGGTCAGTGTACATGCTCATAACCTTTTTCTTGAGCGTATCCATATCGTCGGCTAAATAAATGCCGTTTCCTAGCGATTTACTCATTTTGGCATTGCCATCTAACCCGGGCAGGCGACCGGCTTTTTCATTTTCAGGAAACATTCCCTCTGGCTCAACTAGAACATCTGTATGATAGGCATTGTTGAAGGAGCGAACAATCTCGCGCGTTTGCTCAATCATTGGTTTTTGGTCAAAGCCGACTGGCACAAAATTTGCCCCAAATGCTGTAATATCAGCTGCTTGAGCGATTGGATAAACAAAAAATCCAGCTGGAACACCTTCGCCAAAGCCTTTTTGCTCAATCTCAGTTTTCACTGTTGGATTGCGATGCAAGCGAGCGATAGTTACTAGGTTCATAAAATACATAGAAAGTTCCGCTAGCTCAGGGATTTGCGACTGGATAAAGATTGTCGTTTCTTCTGGTTTTAGTCCTGCTGCCAAGTAGTCTAAAGTTACATCATAGACAGACTGACGGATTTTTTCAGGCTCTTTGGCGTGGTCGGTTAGCGCCTGCTGGTCTGCTAGAAAGACAAACATCTCGTATTTGCCTTCGTTTTGCATGAGTACACGGTTTTTTAGACTGCCGACAAAATGCCCGATATGTAGTTTGCCTGTTGGGCGGTCGCCTGTTAGTACGATTGGTTTAGTCATATTTTTTCTCCTAAATCTCTTCTTCTGGATTTTTCTTGACATAATGCTCCTTGCCATACCATTTCCAGAAAGTCTTGCCAAATAAGATAAGTGCGACAACAATCAATCCATAGCTGATAAAGTTCAAAATGCGGATACTAATAGGCAAGACTAAGCCCGTAAATGGCAGAATAACGGAAAGCACAAGTAAGCCAATGCCAATTTTATTTAATTTTTTCTGAAGTTCCATTATGCTTCTTCCTTCCATACATAAGCAGCACGCTCGCCGCCAATTTTTTTGGGTCTGCTGGTTAAAGCACTCACATGTGCATAGCCTAATTCACGAAGTTGTGGGCGAATGGGGATTTGCACATGCTTGATGTGCATCCCAATCGAAGTGTCTCCAATATCAATCCCAGCTTTAGCTACGATATGCTCGACTTCGACAGGTTCGTCCATCAACTCCCAAGTTGCAACCTGTCCTGAACCGCCCGCATGAAGTGCTGGAACAACATCAACGATTTCTAAATCCTTTTGAATAGCCAGCTTTCTTTCAACCACTAAAGCACGATTGAGATGCTCACAGCCCTGTGTTGCCAGATGGATGCCACGCATACTAAGAATTTCGTGAATAGTGGAGATAATCGCCTGCCCAATTTCACGTGAGGAGTTCTTGCCGATAATTCCGCCGATAACTTCCGAGCTGGATAACCCAACCACAAAAATCTCGCCAGACTTAATCCCACTTTGCTCAAGAACATCTTCCATAATTGCTCTTGTGTCTTCTATAATATTATCTATTGAAATATCCATAATAATCTCCTTACTTAAGATAATCGTAGGTATCATTATAACGTAAAATTGAGCGTTTGAAAAATAGGGGCTGCGACATAAGTCTTCCGTCTACTTTCCAACCCGAACATTCACGCCAAAAACGCTGCGGGAATGTTCGGGTTGATAAGTAGGCACAGACTTATGCCACAGCCCAACAAAATTTAAATTCTCTCTTTAACCGCGTTTTTACGGAAAATAACCACGATAAATGTACCTAATACTAAGAGTGCTGTACTGATACCGACCAATAAGAACATCTTGTAGTTACGCTCAGATACATTTTCTGCTCCTCTTGCTAAAGGATTTCGCTCAAAATCTTGTCCGCCTTCTACTGCGATTATCGGCTCGATTTCTTCGCCTTCTTCATCCAAATCAAGTTCACCCATGATTGCCATTGGTGTTTGGTAGCCTTCTTCGCCTTCTATTTCTTCCACTTCTACTGGTTGGACTGTTTGGCTTTCGTCCGTATTTTCTTGTGCTGCCACGCTATGACCAACAAATACTGAAAAGACACTCAGTAAGCAAATCATCAAAATAGCAACCAATTTCTTGTTTATATGTAGCGTTTTCATCAAATATACTCCTTTAATTCTTCTATAACTATAATATAATATAGCAATATTATACCTTGCTTTTTCTATTTATTCAATAGCATTTTCAAACCTTCTCTTTTAGATTATAATAGTAAAAAAAACTTTAGGAGAAAATCAATGCCCAATAAAATAGTAACGATTGCCGGAAGTGATTCCATTTCTGGTGGGGGAATTCAAGCGGATTTAGCGACTTTTGCGGAGTATGGTGTGTTTGGTTTTTCTGCCATTACTTCCATTGTGACAATTGTGGATGATGATTTTCGCATTCATGAGATAGATTTGACGACTTTAAAAGAGCAACTAGAAACTATTTTTGCCCTGCCAGATATTTTGGCAATTAAGATTGGGCTGTTACCAAGTGTCGAGATTATTGGGCTGGTTTCGGATATTTTAGCCAAAAATCAGGACAAGTTTATCGTGTGCGACCCTGTTTTAGTTTTCAAGGAAACAAGCGATGTCTCAACTGCTCACTTTGCTCAGGAGATGATTGACAATATTTTTCCCTATGCGGATATTTTGACACCCAATCTAGAAGAAGCAATGATTTTTGCTAATATGCAGGAGATTAGAACGCTTGATGATGTGCATTTGGCTGCTAGAAGAATTATCCGTAAGGGTGCTAAAAGCGTGGTTATCAAAGGTGGCAATAGACTGGCTGGAGATATGGCTTATGATTTTTACTATGATGGGTTAGTTAGCCATACCTTTGCTAATAAAAAACTAGATGTCAACAGCAATAACGGCAGCGGCTGTACCTTTTCTTCGGCGATTGCTAGCAATCTTGCCAATGGTCTTCCTATGATTGTGGCGATTGAAGATGCAAAAGAGTTTGTATATGAGGGCATTAAACATGGAATTGCCATTAGTGAGGAATTGGGAAATGTCTGGCAAGCGGCTCGTAGGAAGTGTAATTAGTCAATTGTTTTAATTGGATAGTAAAACGCAGATGAGTAAATTCATCTGCGTTTTCTTTATCACTAGAAAGAAAAAACCATTCGTGAGTTTGGGACGAACGGCTTTGGCTTATCGAGAAATTCGATAATTGATAAGAATGATTGAGTACATTATATTGCCTTTGAGCAAAATAATCAATAGCAGAAAAATTCGAGGGTTTATCTTTTGGGTTAAAGTTTAAATGCTTTATAATAAACCTTAGAAGAATATAATGAACTTTTTTATAGAAAGGAAGTATGAACATGCGCATAGTAATAGTTGGGGGAAACCACGCGGGACTTGCTGCTGCACGGCGAATTCGTGAAGAGTACCCAGAAGATGAAGTAGTGGTCTTTGAAAAAAGTCACGAAGTCGGATTTGTCTCACAATCCATCCCTGTATTTTTGATGGGCGAGCAAAAGCTTGCTACTCAAGGAAACTATACCACGCCAGAAAAGATTAAGGAAGAGGGCATTACTTTGCACCTCAATACCGAAGTCACCAAAGTCGATGCACAGAAAAAAATCGTTACCTACAACAACTTAGAAAAAAAAGAATTTGGTGAGATTACTTATGACAAACTGGTAATGGCTTGTGGTTCTTATCCTTCTCTTCCACCAACAGGTGGCAAGGTAGGCGAAACGCTCTTTTTAATTAAGGAAAAAGAAGATGCCGAAGCACTCAATAGATTTCTTGAACACGCCAAACACGTTGCCGTTATTGGTGGTGGTTTGGTTGGCGTGGAAATCTCACGTATCTTTGCTCGTCGTGGATTAAAGGTTACGCTCATCCATTCAAGAGAGCGTATCTTGAACGGTTATTTGGACGAACCAATGGCTGTGGAAACTGAAAAGCAGCTAGAAAGCGAAGGTATTCGCCTACTTCTAAATACGCGAGCTAGAAGTTACACCACCATTGAGAAAAAACTCATGCGCCGCCCAAGTGTAGAGATTGCTCTAGGCGATGGGCAAAAATTGACCGTTGATGGCGTTTTGGTTTCAACAGGTTTTAAACCAAATTCTTACCTATTAACCGGTCAAGTCGAAACAGGCGACCGTGGGGCGATTTTGGTTAATAAATACATGCAAACCACAGACGAAGATATTTATGCCGTTGGGGATTGTGCTACGACTTATATGGACTTGCTGGATGCCCATCTATATAACCCACACGCATCCGATGCCTTTAGACAAGGGTCAATTGCAGGTCTAAACATTCATGGACCAAAACAGGAAATCAGTGTAACAACTGGTACCTACCGTTTCAATATGGAAGGATTTACCATCGCCAAAACTGGTTTAATTCTTGAAGAAGCTCTAGCTCGTGGTTGGGATGCGGACTTTGTAAACTACCGAAATGAGCAGATTAACTCTGCAGGTTTTGCTAGTGCATTGCTTGTTTACGAAAAAGGCACGCATAAGATTTTAGGTATGCAGGTGCTAGGCACAACCGATATTTCTTGGTATTCTGACCTCTTCTCCTTTGCTATCCAAAAAGGCTCAACTGTGGATGACTTAGAGTTTACAGACTTCTACTTTGAGCATGGGTATGTTAATCCGCTGTCCTTTACAGCGATTATGTGCCAGCTCATCCGTCAAAGAGAAAAAGAAGAAGCTGCTGAATAATTTGGTAAACTTGAAAAAAATACGAAAATCTTGTATCTTTAGCTTATGGATTTAAAAAGGCTAGGATAAAACACTGGCAATTAGTGTTTTATCCTAGCCTTAGTTGATTAATAAAGAGGAAAAAATATGCAAAATATAACCAAAGAATTTGACACAATAGCAGCAATTTCCACTCCGATGGGCGAGGGGGCGATTTCGATTGTCCGTTTAAGTGGCACGCAGGCGATTGAGATTGCCAACAAGGTTTACCAGCAAGGCAAGGTGGATTTGAGCAAGGTCAATTCGCACACGATTCACTACGGACATATCATTGACCCTGAAAATGCGCAGATGATGGATGAGGTTATGGTAACCGTTCTTCGCGAGCCAAAGACTTTTACGAGAGAAAACATTGTTGAGATTAACACACACGGCGGGATTGTGGTAACTAATCAGATATTGCAACTTTTGTTGCGCAATGGTGCAAGACTAGCTGAACCGGGTGAATTTAGCAAGCGAGCCTTTCTAAACGGGCGCGTGGATTTGTCAGAGGCAGAAGCGGTTATGGACTTAATCCGCGCAAAGACCGACAAGGCGATGAATATGGCAGTTTCTCAGCTTAATGGTAGTCTTTCTAAACTCATCAGTGATATGCGTAATGAGATTTTACAAACATTGGCGCAGGTCGAAGTAAATATTGATTACCCAGAATATGACGATGTCGAAGAAATGACTACTAAATTGTTGCTAGAAAAAGCGCAAGGCTTGAAACTACAACTAACACATTTGCTAGAAACAGCCAAACAAGGAAAAATTTTACGAGAAGGATTAGCCACAGCGATTATCGGACGACCAAACGTTGGAAAATCTTCCTTGCTCAACCATTTATTACGCGAAGAAAAAGCGATTGTTACCGATATTGCGGGAACGACGCGTGATGTGATTGAAGAATTCGTCAGCGTACGCGGCGTTCCTCTAAAATTGATTGATACAGCCGGAATTCGTGAAACTGAAGATATCGTTGAAAAAATTGGGGTCGAACGTTCAAGAAAAGCGCTGGCTGAGGCGGACTTGATTTTGCTGGTTTTAAACAACAGCGAAGAACTGACCCCCGAAGACGAGCAGCTACTTGAGGCAACTGACGGACTTAATCGGATTATTTTACTCAATAAAACAGATATTGAGCAAAAGATGGATGTAGAAAAGTTGCAAGGTCTGGTTGGCACTTCAAAGATAATCCCAATCTCTGTACTGGCAAATGACAATCTGGATGCTTTGGAAGATGAGATTGCCGAATTATTTTTCGGTGGAAAAACAGGCGATTCGCAAGATGCGACCTATCTATCCAATGTCCGTCATATCGGCTTGATTGAACAAGCACTAGCAAGTTTGGATGAGGTTATGAACGGTATTGAGGCTGGAATGCCTGTTGATTTGGTGCAAATTGACATGACACGCTGCTGGGATTTCCTCGGCGAAATCTTAGGCGAAAGTGCACCAGACGAGCTAATCACAAAACTATTCAGCCAGTTTTGTTTGGGTAAATAATATGGTTAGATACAAGGCAATTATCAGCTACGATGGCACGGATTTTGCAGGGTTTCAAAGACAAAATGACACGCGAACGGTTCAGGGCGAGTTAGAAAAAACTTTGACAAAAATGAACAGCGGAAATTTTGTTGATGTGCAAGGTTCAGGTAGGACAGATGCGGGCGTTCATGCGTTGGGGCAGGTTATTCACTTTGACTTACCGCAAGGAAGACCGGTGGAAAAATTGCGCTTTGCCCTAGATACTCAGTCACCTGAGGATATCTCCGTGCGTTTGATTGAGCAGGTAGCAGATGATTGGCATTCGCGTTATGCACCGCATGAAAAGACCTATGAGTTTCATCTGGAAATCGGCAAACCACGCTCGCCATTTAAACGTAGATATGCCAGCTATTTCCCTTATCCGTTAGATATTGCTTTAATGCAGGAAGTGATTAAGGAATTAGAAGGCACGCATGATTTTACTGGTTTTACCGCGACAGGTACAAGTGTCGAAGATAAAGTACGAACCATTTATCAAGCAGAATTGGACTATCAAATGGAAGAAAACCTGCTTATTTTTACATTTGCTGGCAACGGATTTTTATACAAACAAATCAGAAATATGGTCGGAACTCTGATAAAAATTGGCAACGGACGTTTTCCACAAAACCGTATTCAAGAGATTTTGGAGAAACAAGACAGACAACTAGCAGGACCGACAGCACATCCTGAAGGCTTGTTTTTGAAAGAAGTGCGGTATATATAGTATTCAAAAAGCTCCCTTAACATCTATCGTTAAAGGAGCTTTTTGTATTTTAATAATGAGCCACATACCCATCACATCGTTCTTCTGTCCCACCAACTAATACACCATTGACATTATCTTTCCAAATAATCTGACCGCGTCCGAAATGTCCGCTTTCTAGCTGAATTTGAATATCATGGCCTTTGGCAGCAAGTTCTTTAGCAATCGCAGTTGGGAAATCTTTTTCCACCATAAATGTTTTATCCTTTACCCATTGCCAGCGCGGAGAGCTTAGCGCTGCTTGTGGATTGAGCTTAAAATCAATGGTGTTCATCAACACTTGAACGTGTCCTTGAGGTTGCATATAGCCACCCATGACACCGAATGGTCCCACTGCTTGATTGTCTTTGGTCAAGAACCCCGGAATAATCGTATGATAGCTACGCTTACCGCCTTCTAGCTTATTAGCGGCATTTACATCTAGTGAAAAATCGTACCCGCGGTTTTGCAAGCCAATGCCTGTGCCGGGAACCACCACGCCTGAGCCAAAGCCCATGTAGTTACTCTGAATATAGGACACCATGTTTCCGTCCTTGTCAGCAGTCGCCAGATAAACTGTTCCGCTGCGAGCAGGAACTAGGTCCGGTTCGACATCGCCAGCATTCACACCAATTTGCGCACGCTGTTGATTGGCATACTCTTCACTTAGTAAATCTTCTACCTTAACCGACATTTTCTCACGCTCAGTAATGTAGTGCTTACCCGAGGTAAAGGCGCGCTTCATTGCCTCAAATTGCAGATGGTAAGTTTCCGCACTTTCTTTTTCCTTGATGTCGTAGCCATTCAGTACATTCATCGCCATCAGAGCAACAATTCCCTGCCCATTTGGAGGAATTTCCCAGACATCATAGCCACGATAATTGACCTTAATCGGCTCCACCCATTCCGGAGCGTACTCAGCTAAGTCGCTATATTCCAGATAACCGCCCTGCTCTTTTGATGCTTGAGCAATTTCCTGTGCCAGTCTTCCCTGATAGAAACTCTGAGCTTTGGTTTTGCCAATCTCACGCAAGGTGTCCGCATGATTTTGCAGATAAAAAACTTCTCCAACACGAGGAGCACGTCCTGCTGGTGCGAAGGTCGCAAACCATTCCTCAAACTCTTTTCCTTGCCCTTCTTTTTTGAAGTTTTGGTAGGCTTTATCCCAGAAGAAAGCTACTGCAGGCGACACTGGAAATCCTTCTTCCGCAAGCTGAACAGCAGGTTCAAGCACTTCTTCTAAGGACAAGTTGCCAAATTCTTCCACTAAACTTGCCCATGCACTCGGTGCACCCGGAACAGTTACTGGTGTCCAGCCGAATTTGTCAATTTTGTCTTTTCCGCTAGCTTTCACGTTTTCGATAGTCAAGTTCTTCGGTGATGGACCTGAAGCGTTCAATCCGTACATCTTATCTTTCATCCAAACAATTGCAAAGGCATCGCCACCAATGCCGTTACTGGTCGGCTCAACAACCGTCAAAGCAGCAGCAGTTGCCACAGCTGCATCAACAGCATTGCCACCTTTTTTCAAAATCTCCAATCCCGCATTAGCAGCAAGTGGCTGACTGGTTGCCACCATGCCATTCTTGGCATAAATCGGTGCTTTCGCAATGGCATAAGGATTGTTCAAAGCATAATAATCTAAAGTTTTCGTCATATCTTCTCCTATTCGAGCCTCAATCGAGCAGCTCTGAGCTGAATTTTCAAAGCTGAGAACCTGTCCTATGGACAGAACCATCACCTTTGAGAAATTCACTCAGCGCTAAACGCTCGTTTTCTGCATCATGGTTTAACAGGCGACATAATGATTGTCTCCTACTTCCTTCCAATCGTATTCTTTTGCAGTAAAGTTTTGCAATTCTGGGAAATCTTCTAGTTTCAAGCGTTTAGGCTTCTGGTCAGACACCACAGGTCTAGGAACCGCTGAGAGCAAAACCTTTGTATAAGGATGTTGCGGGTTTTTTATCAACTGCTCTACAGGTGCCAACTCTACCGGACGACCTAAATACATTACTAAAACACGGTCGCAAATGTGACGAACTACACCCAAATCATGAGAGATAAATAGGTAAGTCAAATTTTTCTTCCGCTGCAAATTCTTTAGTAAGGTCAACACTTGTGCCTGAATAGACACATCCAAAGCCGAAGTCGGCTCATCACAAACGATAAACTCAGGCTCAATAGCTAAAGCACGAGCAATCCCAATCCGCTGTCTTTGCCCACCTGAAAACTCATGCGGAAAGCGACTATAATGCTCCTCGCCCAACCCAACTTCTTCTAATAAAGCCACCGCACGCTCATAACGCTCTTGGCGCGAGAGATTTGTATGTATAACCATTGGTTCTTCAATGGCTTTGCCGATACGTTGTTTGGGGTTCAAAGAGGCATAAGGGTCTTGGAAAATCATCTGCATTTCTTTTTTGATGTTTTGTCTTTGACTAGAAGTCAGTTTGGTCACATCAATACCTTTAAACTCCATTTTCCCACTTGTCAGACTTTCCAGTCCTAGAATTGTCCGTCCAAATGTTGACTTACCCGAGCCAGATTCTCCCACGATACCCAGCGTTTCGCCACTAAAGATATCCAGGCTGATACCATCAACTGCTTTGACATAGTTCTTCGATTTTTTCAGCATTCCCTCTTTGATTGGGAAATATTTTTTTACATCTTCTAATTTAAACAATACTTCGTTAGTCATTTTTTATTCCCCTTTCGTTAGGCTAATGCTAATAGCTCGCTTTCATCATCAATATTTGGAACAGCTGCTAGTAGATTTTTTGTATAAGGATGTTGCGGACGATTGAAAATATCTTCGACAGTACCGTATTCAACAACCTTTCCTTTATACATAACCATGACCTTGTCCGCCATTTCAGCTACAACGCCCATATCATGCGTGATGAACATCATGCTCATCTTGTATTCTTCTTTAAGTGAATTGAGCAACTCAAGGATTTGCGCTTGAATGGTTACATCCAGTGCCGTTGTCGGCTCGTCTGCAATCAAGAGTTTTGGATTAAGCGCAATCGCCATAGCAATCATGGCACGTTGGCGCATTCCACCGGACAACTCATGTGGATATTGTTTCATACGTTTATCAGGCATGGGAATACCCACCTTATCAAGCAACTCCGTCGCCTTTGCCCATGCCTCTTTTTTGCTCAGACCTTTATGTAAAATAAACGGCTCACTTACTTGGAACCCAATCGTTAGCAAGGGATTGAGGGAAGTCATCGGCTCCTGAAAAATCATAGCAATATCATTGCCGCGCAGTTTTCTCAAACCATCTTGTTTCACTTTTAACAAGTCTTGTCCCTCATAATAAACCTCGCCACTAGCCGTAATAGCGTTTTTCGGCAACAAGCCCATAACCGATAAGGAAGTAATGCTTTTACCAGAACCCGATTCACCAACAATACAAAGAGTTTCCCCCTCTTTAATTGAAAAAGAAATCCCATCCACCGCCGTCGTCAGTCTCTTTCCTGAAGCGAATTGTGTTTTTAAGTTTTTAACCTCTAGTATCATACCTTTACCTCCTAAATGGTTGGTGCTTAGTGAATTTTGGGGATGTGGCAGAAGTCTGTAGCCTATTCATAACTACGAACATTCCCGCAGCGTTTTTGGCGTGAATGAATTACTGAGAGTTAGCGATTTATCGCTTACTCTCAGTTTGAGGCTCACGTTGCAACGCCCAACGGAAGTACCCATGGGGTATGGAATTCGGGGCGATTTTCCCCGAAGTCGCTTGCGTTCAGCTGCTTTAATGTTCGTAGTTATAAATAGGCGGAGGACTTCTGCCACAGCCCCTTATGTAGTGGGACAACAAGCCCCATTTTATGTTTTAGTGTAAATTTGTTCTATGTGTATAATTGTTCTTCTTCGCCAATTTTTCAACTCATTGGCGAAGAAGATTTAAAGCAATTTTTATTCAAAGTAAGCCTGACGGATATTCCAGTTCCCATTCGCACTCAAGGTTACACCACGCAAACCGCTACCCATTGCCATGTTTGTTGTACCGTGGAACAGTGGCAATACCGGAAGATTTTCCAACACGTATTCGTTGGCTGCATTCAAGTAAGCCAAACGCTGTTCAGCAACAACCGTCGTACGTGAGCCGTCGATCAATGCATCTAGTTCAGCAGAGTCGTATTGACCTGAGTTAGATGAACCAATAGATGCAGAGTGCAAGCGTGGGAAGAAGAGCTCAGAGCCATCTTGTGTTAAGTTCGCCCATGCTGCAAGTGCAATATCAAAGTCACCATTACGCAATACATCTAGGAAGGTTGCCCACTCAAGTGTTTCGATTTGAACGTTGAAACCAGCTTGTGTTAATTGAAGTTGCAAGATTTCTGATTTTCTTTGGTAAAGTGGCGTCGTTGCTGAAACGATTGTGATTGGTGTATCGCCAAATCCGCCATCAGCTACTGCTGCTTGTGCTGCTGCTAGATCAAACTGAGTACCTACGTCCTCAATAGATGCTTGCCAGCCGAATACATGAGGTCCAGCAAATCCGCGTGATGCGTGAGCTGTTCCATCCATGCTTTGAACAAATCCATCAGTGTCCACTGCCTTAGCAAATGCTTGACGGAAAGACAAATCAGCTGCTGGGCCTTGATTAACGTTGAACACGACATAGTTGACACCTGAACCTTGAACAGATTCAAACTCGACATCACTCAAACCTTGGACACGAGGAATAGAATCACTTGTGATATTGTGCAAGAAGTTTACTTGTCCAGTTTGCAACATTGAAATTGCTGTATCAACTGCTGGAACTACTTTAAATACTGCACGATCAACCATTGGTTCCTGACCCCAGTAGTTTTCATTACGAGCTACTACGATATTGCCGTCTTGACGAGCATAGAAGACAAATGGGCCTGTACCAACTGGGTATTCCATCAAATCCTGTTGCGCATTTGCTGATGGGCTAATGATTGACGCATTGACATGCGAAAGTGCTGCAAGCATAGGACCAAATGGATTTTCTGTACGCAGAATTACTGTGTAGTCATCTGGTGTTTCGATACTTGAGATTGAAGCAAGCAAACTTGCACGAGGTGCCGCTGTTTCAGGGTTTACCAAAAGCTCAAAGCTGTACTTAACTGCTGCTGAGTTAAACGGTGTGCCATCATGGAACTCAACGCCCTCACGAAGTGAGATGACCCATGTATTTTCATCTGGATTTTCATAACCAGTCGCTAAGAGTGGCACAATCTCGCCATCGACACGGTCAAAAAGTGTTTCATAAACAAAGTACAAGACTTGTGAAGAAGCTGAGTCATTCGTCAATGTTGGTGAAAGTCCAACAGGTGCTGCTGATTGAGCAAAGACAAATTCACTAGGTGCTACTTCATCTGCACCAACTGCATTGTTGCCACCGCAACCTGCTAGGACTAAAAGACCTGCAGCTGCTAATGTGATAGGTAGTAATTTCTTTAGTTTCATAAGTATGTTCTCCTTTTTTCTTATAAATATATGTGTGTGAATTGGCTCTTAATCCAAATTCATATTCGGGTCAAGCGCATCTCTTAGTGCATCGCCTACAATGTTAAAAGCAAATACAACAAGCATAATCGCAATTCCCGGTATTACCATAACGTGTGGGCTAGTCCACATAAGCTCTCGTCCTGAGGCAACCATTGCACCCCATTCAGGTGTTGGCGGTTGTGCGCCTAATCCCAAGAAACTTAGTGAAGCAGCCGATAAAATTGCTGTTGCCATACGCATTGTCGCAAAAACGATAATGGCAGACATACAGTTGGGTAGGATATGCAGGAAGATAATCCGCAAATCACTTGCCCCGATAGAGCGTAATGCCAAAATATACTCACGGTTTTTAATCTCTAAGACACTGGCACGAACAATCCTCGCACAAGCCGGAACCGACCAAATACTAATGGCGATAATCACATTCATCAAGCTCGTCCCAAGCACTGCAATAATCAACATTGCAAGCAATACACCCGGAAACGAGAAGAGTAAATCAACAAAGCGCATAATCACCGCATCCAGCTTGCGGTAATACCCAGCAAGAACCCCAAGAGCAATCCCACCGACTAAACCTAAAGCAACCGCAGCAGAACCAACCACAAGAGAAATCCTAGCTCCGAAAAGCACGCGGGTTAGTAAATCACGCCCTAAAGCATCTGTTCCTAAAAGATAGCTGTCCGTTCCAATCGGCAGATTGCTGTGAGCCAGCGTACCAATCTCTGGATGATGTTGCGTTAAGAGCGGTGCAAAGATGGCTAGAAAAATCTGTAACACGATAATGGCTAGCCCGAAAATCGCCATCTTGTTTTTAGCAAAGCGTTTGAGAAGGGTGAAATCTCGTTTGCGTTTTTGTTTTCGGACACGTTCTTCATTTGTAACTAATTCCATATTTTCCCTCCTTACTCATAGCTAATACGTGGGTCAACAAAGGTATAGAGAATATCAATCAGCAAGTTGATAACAACGAATACTGTTGCGACAACTAATACCGCACCTTGAACCACTGGGAAATCTCGTCTGGAGATTGCTGTGACAATCACGCTTCCAAGTCCGCGAATAGCAAAGACATTTTCGGTAATGATTGAACCGCCAAGTAAAAGACCAAAGTTGACACCGATAACAGTAATGACTGGTATCATGGCATTTCTCAAACTATGTACCATAATGACTGTTTTTTCCTTCAAGCCTTTAGCACGAGCGGTACGAATATAATCTGCTCGAATGACTTCTAGCATAGAAGCACGGCTCATTCTGGAAATCATTGCCGCACTAGCTGCACCTAAGGTAACTGCTGGCAAAGTAATCTGTCTAATACCAGCTGCTGTCCAAATCGGCTGATTAAACCCACCAACAGGAAACCATCCAAGATTGACTGCAAACACTAGGATAAGCACCGCGCCCAACCAGAAATTCGGTAGAGAAATTCCAATCAAGCTAACGATACTTGATAGTCTATCCAGCCAAGTATTGTGTTTGACTGCTGAAAGAATACCGGTTCCAACTCCCAGAACAATCGCTACGATTATCGCACTAATTGCCAACTGTAAGGTTACTGGAAAAGCCTCTCTTAGCAAATCCGCCACCGGACGATTGTATTGGAAACTTGTACCAAAGTAGCCAGTCGCAATCCCTCGCAGATAATCCAAATATTGAATGAGGACTGGTCTATCTAAACCTAGACTTTCACGAATTCGCGCAATATCTGAATAGGTCGCCGTAGGACCTGCCACCATGCTCGCCGCATCACCGGGAGCCAAGTGCATACTCATAAATACAATGAACGATACACCCAACAAGAGTAATACCAACTGAACAAAACGTTTTAGTATCATTCCTTTCATTTCTCCACCTCCAAGATTTATCCAACCATTCATAATTGTTTGATTGTTTTGAATTATCAGATAATTTATATCATGTAGAATACTATACTGCTTTTTATTTGAAATCGCAAGTCTATTTTTAATTATTTTATTATTTATTTTTAATTATATCTGTTATTTTCCCTGAAATCCGAACATTGTTTTATCTACTTACATAATCTGTGAAAAAAAGTTAATTTTGTAAGCCTTTTCGCTGATTTTGCCATTTTCCTAATTCCAAGGAGAAAAGAAAACACACTCGAATTTATAAAAATTTTCGAGTGTGTTTGTTTGTTATTTAAAAAGAAATTTTTGCAGTTCTTCTACTTTATCCAGACGCTCCCATGGCAAATCAATATCTGTTCTGCCGAAATGTCCGTAGGCTGCTGTTTGTTTGTAGATAGGACGACGCAAATCTAGCATTTGGATAATACCCGCTGGACGTAAATCAAAGATAGCGCGTATAGCTTTGATTAATGCTTCTTCGCTAACTTTTGACTTCCCAAAGGTATTCACACTGATTGAAACAGGATGTGCCACACCAATTGCATAAGCTAGCTGAACTTCTACCTTATCAGCAATACCTGCTGCCACGATATTTTTCGCAATATAACGAGCAGCATAACTTGCCGAGCGGTCAACCTTGGTCGGATCCTTGCCTGAAAATGCACCACCGCCATGATGAGCATAACCACCATAGGTATCAACAATAATCTTTCGACCAGTCAATCCTGAATCTCCCTGAGGTCCGCCAATAACAAAACGACCTGTCGGATTGATGTAGTATTTGGTTTCGTCATCTAAAAGTTCTGCCGGAATAATCTCACGGATAACTTTTTCCATGACATCCTTTTGGATTTGCTCCAAAGTTGCCTCTGGTGCGTGCTGGGTTGAGATAACAACGGCTTCAATACGTTTTGGTTTGCCGTTTTCGTCGTATTCTACTGTGACTTGCGATTTAGAATCTGGTCTTAGATAGCTAAGCTCGCCTGATTTCCTAAGGTCTGTCAGACGTTTAACCAAACGATGTGACAGGGAAATCGGTAATGGCATAAGCTCTGGCGTTTCATTGACCGCAAAACCAAACATTAATCCTTGGTCCCCTGCACCGATTTGGTCTAGCGGGTCAATATTTTCATCTTCCCGCACTTCAAGTGCTGTATCTACACCCATAGCGATATCTGCTGACTGCTCAACAATCGATGGATGAACGCCAACCGTTTCCGCGTCAAAGCCAAACTTGGCACGCGTATAGCCAATCTCACGAATGGTGTCGCGGACAATCTTATTGATATCTACATAAGTACTAGTCGAAATCTCGCCAAACACATGAACGCTTCCTGTATAAACGCAAGTTTCCGCCGCCACCCGAGCGTTTGGATCTTCTGCAAGAATCGCATCTAAAATCGCATCTGAAATCTGGTCAGCCACCTTATCCGGATGCCCTTCCGATACAGATTCTGAAGTAAATAATCTTTTTTCTCCCATAATAACTTCCTCCTATTGTATGATTAACTGTCCTAAAACTTGGACTGCTAGAGTTACGAAAAATAATAAAGCCGTAATGATTAGATGAGTTTTCTTATTCATCAATACTTGTGCCACGAACTCTCGCAAGAAAGCATTAGGCACGAAATACTTGGCTGTTTTAGAGCCGATACCATCTGCATCTAATCCAGCAATCCTCGAATAGATTGCCGCACGAAACAGGTGGTAGTTATTTGTCGATATGACTACTTTGAATTTTTGGTCTATTGTCACATCTTCCATTAATGCCTTAGAAAACTTCATGTTTTCAAAGGTTGTAGTAGACTGGTCTTCTAGCAATATCTCATTGTCAGGAAAACCTAACTCAACTGCTGCTTCTTTCATGGCAAAAGCTTCACTGACTAACTCATCCGCTCCTTGCCCGCCACTCATTATCAGTTTGGGCAGTTTGCTGGTCACTTCTTTTTGCTTATTGGCAAAGTCTATCCCACACTGAATACGTTGCTTCAAAAGCGGAGTAACACTTCTGCCTTCAAGTAAACCAGCACCAAGCACCACGACGAAATCCTTATCAAACTTGGGTTTATCCATATTGTAAAGAACAGACGATAGCAAGAAACTAGCAAAAAGCAGGAAATAATAAGCCAAAATAAAGGGAGCACTAGCAGTAAATATCCGAAGAATCAAAGGCATCTCCGCTTGTGTCCAAAGCACATTATTATACTGCAAAAAGGGTATAAGGATATACTGCAAAAAAGTAAACACTACCAGCCCAATCCCAATAAGCAGGGTAAGCATATTGCTTAAACGAGCATTCTCCCGCTTGCGAACCACAAAAGCATTGGCAAACAAAAACATGATCAAAGCGATAAGCCCAAACAAAAGAACAAGCACCATCAAAACAAAGCCAATCCCAATCCCCAAGCTAATCAAAAAATTCCTAGAAGTCTGCTCAGGATCCGCCACTCTTAAGTAGAGCAAATACAGCGGCAAAGAGCTAAAGAACACTCCGAAGAAAAAACCATTAACCACTCGCCTCTTTTCCCTTTTCCATGATAAAAGAAAGACACCCAATAAAAAGAGTGGAATAAGAAAGAGAAAACTATGGATTAACAGCGAAATGACAATCAAATAGAGCATCGCTAAAGCACCTAAAACAACAAACAAAACCGTAAACCTACTAAATCTCCGAAATTCTCTGCTCTTTTTCCAGATAAAGATAGTTAGGAAAATGGCAATCAATAAAAAGATACTATCTATAATCAAACAAATCACTCCTTTCATCTTACTCTAACACAAAATCTCTTAGAAAATAAGAAAAGACTGCCAATAAAGGCAGCCTTTCTCCTTTATCCATCAGGGTTTAGCACCTTACTTTAGCAGGTTGCTGTGCGGTCGTTGAGCCTGTCTCTTACGCACTCTTGATAAGTTATTTACTTGTTCTGTAACAAAAAAAGCAACTCGCATTGCTTTTTAGTATGACCCGTACGGGAATCGAACCCGTGTTACCGCCGTGAAAGGGCGGTGTCTTAACCGCTTGACCAACGGGCCATACGGAGATGGAGGGATTTGAACCCTCGCGCCGGTTTCCCGACCTACACCCTTAGCAGGGGCGCCTCTTCAGCCTCTTGAGTACATCCCCAAAGAAAATGAATATGTAAATATGCAATTTCTTTAATGGGCCTAAATGGACTCGAACCATCGACCTCACGCTTATCAGGCGTGCGCTCTAACCAGCTGAGCTATAGGCCCATAATAATATTATGGTTGGTAAGATAAACTTACCGAAGCGGGTGACGAGAATCGAACTCGCGACAACAGCTTGGAAGGCTGTAGTTTTACCACTAAACTACACCCGCAAAAATGGCGCGAGACGGAATCGAACCGCCGACACATGGAGCTTCAATCCATTGCTCTACCAACTGAGCTACCGAGCCAAAATGTTAAAATTAAGGAAAATGTACAGAACTAAAGTTCAAAAAGAAAAATGGCGGTCCCGACGGGAATCGAACCCGCGATCTTCGCCGTGACAGGGCGACGTGATAACCGCTACACTACGGGACCATTTATTAGGAAACTACGCTCGCTTTTGCTCGCCTAGTACTGTTCAACTAATGAATCTGTACTTCGTACAGAACCAAAGTTTCACAGTAATTGCGGGAGCAGGATTTGAACCTACGACCTTCGGGTTATGAGCCCGACGAGCTACCGAACTGCTCCATCCCGCGATAATAGTAAATTTAGGAAAAGAAGTGGAAACTACGCTCACTTCGTTCGCCTAGTACTGTTCAACGAATGAACCTGTGCTTCGCACAGAACCAAAGTTTCACAGCAAAGGAGGATGTGGGATTCGAACCCACGCACGCTTTTACACGCCTGACGGTTTTCAAGACCGTTCCCTTCAGCCGGACTTGGGTAATCCTCCGAAAAAAATAAGTGACCCGTACGGGAATCGAACCCGTGTTACCGCCGTGAAAGGGCGGTGTCTTAACCGCTTGACCAACGGGCCATTTTAAAAATGAAAGTGGGCCTAAATGGACTCGAACCATCGACCTCACGCTTATCAGGCGTGCGCTCTAACCAGCTGAGCTATAGGCCCATAAAAATATTATGGTTGGTAAGATAAACTTACCAAAGCGGGTGACGAGAATCGAACTCGCGACAACAGCTTGGAAGGCTGTAGTTTTACCACTAAACTACACCCGCAAAAATGGCGGTCCCGACGGGAATCGAACCCGCGATCTTCGCCGTGACAGGGCGACGTGATAACCGCTACACTACGGGACCATTTATAAGGAAACTACGCTCGCTTTTGCTCGCCTAGTACTGTTAAACTAATGAACCTGTACTTCGTACAGAACCAAAGTTTCACAGTAATTGCGGGAGCAGGATTTGAACCTACGACCTTCGGGTTATGAGCCCGACGAGCTACCGAACTGCTCCATCCCGCG
>Ga0268261_10000039_pt1 | contig 91103 bp, 93 predicted proteins | sample TergutNc150P1_FD_190353 | JGI IMG/M metagenome (GOLD analysis project Ga0268261, IMG submission 190353) | Nasutitermes corniger P1 segment gut microbial community from laboratory colony in Florida, USA - Nc150 P1 (SPAdes) (version 2) | ecosystem: Host-associated > Arthropoda: Insects >... | reverse complement strand
CCGAATGTAGTTGGGGGTTGCCCCCTGTGAGACTAGGAAGTTGCGAAGCTATATTCCACCATAGCTCAGTTGGTAGAGCGCATGACTGTTAATCATGATGTCACAGGTTCGAGCCCTGTTGGTGGAGCTACGAAAGAGAGGTTGTATGCCTCTCTTTTTTGTTGTTCTTTATTTGACATGATAAGGAAAATTTCTAAATTTCGAGCTTTTTATCAAATCAAGCTATGGTAGAATAGAAGAAAAGAGTTAGAAAGTAGGACAAAAAATGAAAATTTTAGTTTTCGGCGGTACACGATTTTTCGGGAAACGTTTGGTTGAATTGTTGCTGTCAGAAGGTCATGATGTAGTTGTCGCAACAAGAGGCAATGCACCTCTTGATTTTCCACAAGCAGTTCGCCATGTCAAAATGGATAGAAAAAATAAAGAAGATATGCTGAAAATTGCCAGTGAGCAGTTCGATGTGGTCTATGACAATATTTGCTTTTCTTCGCAGGAAGCACAGGACAGCGTGGATGCATTTAAAGGACAAAGTATCCGCTATGTGCTGACTTCTTCAATGGCAGTTTATGATTTGGCTGGGGATTTGAAGGAAGAGTATTTTAATCCGGCAGAGCATGAGATTGAAGTTGCACCTCTTGAAAGTTTCACTTACGCAGAAGGAAAACGACAGGCGGAAGCGGTTTTTGCACAAAGGGCGAGTTTTCCTATTGCCTATGCTAGAATTCCGATTGTTCTCGGGATTGATGATTATACTGAGCGTCTGCTCTTTCATATTCGTCAGATTGAAGAGAAAAAGGAATTTTATCTGCCAAATCCGAAAGCAGAAATTGGTTTTATCCGCAGTGATGAAGCGGCAGAATTTCTCTTGCAGTTGGGAACAAAGACAGAACACACTGGCGCACTTAATGGGCAATCCAATGGCTTGTATGTTTTAGAGGACTTACTTGAGTTGATTAAAGAGAAAACTGGTGGGGAAATTCTTATTCAGGACAAGGACAGTTCAGCTAATCCGTCGCCTTTTGCTATTCCAAATGACTGGTATCTCAACCAAAACTTAGCCAAATCTTTGGGCTTTGAGTTTAAAAATCTGCCTGAATGGATGCCGGAATTGATTGATGAGCTGATTGAAAAGCATGAAATTTGAAATATGCTATAATTAGTTTATCAAGAAAAGAGGTGCTATTCATGGAAAAAGCAGTTGTTAAAATCGAGGGAATGTCCTGCAATCACTGTGTGCAGTCTGTTACAGGTGCGCTAAAAGAGTTGCCGAGTGTGGAAAATATCGCAGTCAGCCTAGAAGAAAAGCAGGCAAGTTTTGACTTTGACCCAGATAAAGTAAGCCTTGAACTCGTCAAAGAGGCAATTGAAGATCAAGGATACGATGTTGTTTAAAATAAAACGAACAAACAGGCGAAATCCTGTTTGTTTTTTGTTATAATGAAAGTATCAAGAAAAGAAAGAGGGGAAGTTCCATGCAGCAACCTTTAGCTTATCGAATGCGTCCTAGAGATTTGTCAGAAGTGGTCGGACAAGCTCATTTGGTCGGTTCGGGGAAAATTATTAGAAGAATGGTTGAGGCAAAACTGCTTTCCTCGATGATTTTGTATGGACCGCCCGGAACTGGTAAAACTTCTATTGCCTCTGCCATTGCAGGTTCGACCAAATATGCCTTTCGGATGCTCAATGCGGCAACAGATAGTAAAAAAGATTTGCAGATTGTAGCGGAAGAGGCACGCATGAGCGGGACAGTTATTCTGCTTTTGGATGAAATCCACAGATTGGACAAGACCAAACAGGACTTTTTATTGCCACATTTGGAAAGTGGTTCCATCGTTTTGATTGGTGCGACGACGGAAAATCCCTACATAACAGTTACGCCTGCCATTCGCTCGCGGACGCAGATTTTTGAGGTCAAACCGCTGGATGAAGAAGACATTCAGAAAGCCTTGATTGAGGCGCTGAACGACAAGGAAAGAGGACTGGGCGAGTACAGTGTTTCGTTGGATAAAAAGGCACTAGACCATTTGTCGCGGGTAACCAATGGCGACTTGCGCTCGGCTTTGAATGGATTGGAGTTAGCGGTAAAATCCACTCCAGCAAATGAGGATGGGCTGATTGAGCTGTCGCTTGATGTCATTGAAGAAAGTGTGCAGCGTAAAGCACTCACGCATGACAAGGACGGCGATGCGCATTATGATGTGATTTCTGCTCTTCAAAAGTCTATTCGTGGCTCGGATGTCAATGCGGCTTTGCATTATGCAGCTCGTTTGGTTGAGGCGGGCGATTTGCCGATTTTGGCTCGGCGTTTGATGGTTATTGCTTATGAAGATATCGGGCTTGCCAATCCAAGTGCGGCTGCTCGGACGGTTCAGGCTATTCAGGCAGCGCAAAGTCTGGGCTTTCCCGAGGCGAGAATTCCGCTTGCCAATGTCATTGTTGACCTAGCGCTTTCGCCCAAATCTAATGCGGCTTATATGGCAATGGATGCGGCCCTTGCGGATATTCGTGCTGGAAAAAGTGGGGAAGTACCTGACCATTTGCGTGACAGCCATTATAAAGGTGCCAAAGCTTTAGGGCGTGGAGTTGATTATCAATATCCGCATAGTTTCTCAAATGCTTGGGTCAATCAGCAATATTTACCTGATAAACTTGAGGGAAGTGTTTATTATGAGCCAAAGGAAACTGGGAAATATGAGGCAGCTTTGAAACTTCGGGATGAGCAAATCAAGAAATGGCGTGGTGAAAAGGCTTAGGCAAAGGGTTGGAATATCCAAAAAGAAAACGCTTAAAATTTGAGGGTTAAGCATTGCCCAAATAATCTCTTTGTGCTATATTATGTATAGGAAAGCTGTGGTGTTCGAGTTGTTCAACAGTGTGTTGACCGAACATTTTTACTAATACTTTGGGATCTGACAAGTTTTGCAGTTACGGTTACGCCTTATCACTTGGTAAACCTAATAGCTGTAATCACGGAACCCACCTGCTGATTAGCGGGTTCAAACCTACGAACATTCACCGGCACGTAACGGCAAGTACTACTTTTTTTATCTTAAGCAACTGGAGCTTTCTGGTTGCTTTTTTATTTTGTAAATTGCTCCAATCAACTAACGAACGGCTTATGCTATAATTGACAGATACTATAGATTGAAACTGAAATAAGGAGAAATACAGATGAAAGACGCAACTTTTTGGGCGGAAGAAATCAAAAATAAACGAATATCCAGCCTTGAATTGCTGGATGAAACTTTAGTGAAAATCAAAGAAATCAATCCGAAGTACAATGCGATTGTTGCTTTTGACGAGGAGTTGGCTAGAAAAGAAATATCAGAGCGTAAATCGGGTAATGGCCTTTTCGATGGTGTTTTGTTTCCCTTGAAGATGTTGGGACAGGACTATAAAGGTCTGCCGTCAACGGCTTGTTCGCGTTTGTTCAAGGACAATGTGGCAAATGGCAACAGCAATTTTGTCAATCAAGCGATGAAAGCGGGTTTTATTCCTTTCGCTCAGACTAATTCGCCTGAATTTGGGTTTAAGAATATTACGGACAGTGCCTTGTATGGCGACACGCGCAATGTTTGGAATGCTGATTATTCGCCGGGTGGCTCTTCTGGTGGGGCGGCAAGTGCGGTTGCTAGTGGAATGTTTCCGATTGCGGCTGCCAGTGATGGAGGTGGTTCCATTCGTATTCCTGCCTCGTGGTCGGGCTTGATTGGGCTAAAGGCGACGCGTGGGAAAATGCCTCAAGGTCCGGGCGGATTTCGTGGCTGGCAGGGTGCCTCAACTGCTGGTGCTTTAACAGTTTCCGTACGAGATACGGCGAGATTTTTAGCTCAAATGCAAGTCGTGCAAGAGCCAACGCCTTATCAATCTGTACTTTTGGCAAGAGAAGAACTTTTGGATATCCGTGCAATTAATCAGCCTTTGAAGATTGCTTTTAGCATGGACAGTCCGATTTCTTCGGTCAAAATATCTGATGATGCCAAAAATGCGGTTAGAAAAACAGTAGAATTTCTGGAAAAACAAGGGCATGAACTAACTGAGGTCGCTTATCCACTTGACGCGCGCCCGCTAATCGAAAGTTATTATCAGATGAATGCAGCCGAAACAGCTGCAATGCTAACTCCGTTAGAGCAAATGACTGGTAAAAAAATCAGCAATAGGCAAGTCGAACCTCTGACTTATGGCTTACTGCAACACGGCAGAAACGTGCCTGCGGTGAATTATATCCAAACGCTCAATCAATGGGATAACGCAACCCAACAATTTGAAGAAAAGATTTTCAGCCAATTTGACTTGTTTATTAGTCCTGTCGCAGCGAAAACCGCACCAAAAATCAAGGAAGAATTGATTTCTAAATCCTTGATTGAAAAATTAATGAATATCGAAAGTTTTAATTTCACTGAACAAGCACAAATTATTTCGGAAAGTTTTGAGGGCTCGCTTAGCTACACGCCTTATCCTTTCATCACAAACCTGACCGGACAAGCAGCGATTTCCCTGCCCGTTTATGTGAGTGAGAGCGGTCTGCCATTGGGTGTGCAGCTTATAGGTAGGAAAAACAGTGAAATTCTATTGCTGAAAGTTGCTAAATTAATGGAAGAAAATGGGCAGTTTATTTTGCCTCAAGCGTATAGATAAGGGGAATTTATGAGTATTTTGTTTATTGTTTTGGGCTTATTTGTCTTGCTGGTTGCTTATTTTCTGATGTTCAAAACTGTAGTTTTTTTACCTTTGGTAGCGGAAAATCTCAAGGAAACAGCTAGTGGGTTTTTAAGGATTTTCGGTGGGATTTTTATCCTACTAGGGTTATTTACCATAGCCACTAGCTTTTTTGACCGAACAATTATCTACATGATTGCCTTGCTCGCTATCCTTTTCGCCTCAGCAATCTTTTCTTTGACCTACGCGAAATTTATCGGCAAAAATAATCCATAAGGCTTGCAAGCAAGTTGCATTAGTGCTAAAATTCTTTGGTAGTCAACAACGGACGCTTAGCTCAGCTGGCAGAGCAACGGACTCTTAATCCGTGGGTCTAGGGTTCGATCCCCTAAGCGTCCATGGGTGCCAAACCCACGGCAAAGGTGCATGGTTGCAGTGTTTATCACTGTTCGAAAATCGTGTACGCTTTGCCTCTTTTTATTATTTCACGAAATATATTACCACCAAAAAATGCTCGTCATTCCAAGTTGTCGGTGGAATAGGTGCTAAAAAAGCAGTGCAGAAGAATAGTCTTTCTGCGCTGCTTTTTTGACTTTCTCAATATAGCCTTAAAAATTAGCTTGCTTGATTTCTTACTGTGTTTTTTAGGAAAGATAGGCGCTTTCTTGTGTGTCTTCTTTATCCATTTCCAGTGCCGCTTGGTAGATTTGTTGGAGTTCCTTACTAATATTCGGGATATCCTTGCTAAGAGCTACTTGATAACCTGCTTGTCTTAGGTTAGTTGTATCATTATTTGCTAAGTAGTTAATCCGTTCTTTGAACTCATCAATAGAATGAGCCTTAAAAACATTGACGCCATCTTCTAGCCAGTCAGAATAGACAGGAATGTCGCGAATAATAACAGCTTGCTTTGAAGCTAAAGCTTCTAAGACAACAATCCCTTCGGTTTCTTCGTAGGACATAAATACAAAGCCTGTGGCTCCAGAAAAGGCGCCTTTGATGATGTCTCCATCAATGTAACCGGGGAAGATGCAATTATCTGGTGCATGCTTCAATGCTTGGCGGATTTCTTTTGGTATAGCATTTTCATTAATCTTGCCAAACCAGATGAATTTGTACTGACTTAACTGGCGAGCCGTTTCGATGAGGTCCAAGATGCCCTTGCGCTTAAACCAAAAGCCTACGCTAATGAAGACTTTTTCATCTTCTGTCAGTTGGAAATAATCTCTAAAGAGTGCTTCCTTGTCTTTATTTGGCGCATACTGGGCAATATCAATCCCGTTAGACAAGGCATAAGTCGGCTTGGAAATCCCGTAGCCTTCGATTAAACTCTTGGAATAAGCCGTTGGCGTGATAATCAAGTCCGCCATGCTGTAAAGGTGAATTAACCACTGTTTGAAAAGTGGAGCTACTAGGTTAGAAAGGCGGAAAGAATTCTCAAAGTCTTCCTTGGTTGAGTGGGCATGATAGATAATCTTGGCATTTTGCTTTTTGGCATAATGAATGGCGCGCCCACTTTTCATAAAAATGGTGTTGATATGTAGGATATCGTAAGTGTCCTTGTAGTCGGTCGTATAATCAATCCCCATTTGCTGGCACATTTCCACCTGATGCCGATAAGCGCGACCGATTCCTGATGTTTTGATATTGTCGATACCTTCAAAATAAATACAAACTTTCATTGCCTAATCCCCTTTTCTACATTCTTTCTTTTTCTATTAGTGTATCAAATCTTGCTATGAAACACTATGGCTAAGAACCAAAAGGTAAATATTTTCTACCCATTTCTTCTTAGATATATATTATTCAAACCGCCTTTTTGCAAAATCTTTTGATATAATGGATGAAAAGAAAAAGAGGAGAAAATAAATGGCAAGAGCAAATAACGTGCAAGAAGAAGGATATAGAAAATACACCGTACAAATCAACAACAAAACAGGCTTTTACGAAGTCGGCGCTTTAGGTTTGGTCGAAGTAAGCGAGCCGACATTGGAAGAACTAGAATTTATCAAAATGGTCGTGGAAAGACAGATTGCAAGTGGGAATTATCCGGAGCAACGTTTGGAAACGCGAATGAAGAACCCTCGTCATAAAGAATTTTTGTAGAAAAATCGAGCTATCTAATTTTAGAGATAGCTCGATTTTTTTAATGATTAATTTTTAGAAATACCTTCTCTTTTACTTCATCACTTAAAGCATCAGCCACAGCCTGCCTATATTCATCAAAAGAATAAACCCTCCGCCTATCAGAAAACTTCAATTTCCCCTGCCTAACCAATTCAAAAACCCGCTCAAAAGTATTTCTCCACTCAACAGAAGAAACGCTATCCGCCCAATGTCGCAAATGGAAAATCCTTGCAGAAATCGGCAATTCAAAGATTAACTGCCAATCCACCTGCACACCAGACATCAGTCCAATCGTCAGGAAATCTCCATTTTCCCGAACACATTTTGCTAAATCTGTTCCAGCTTGTCCACCAATACTGTCAATCGCAGCAGCAACTCCTGTCTGATTGGTTATCTGCATGACTTCCTCAATCAAGTTCCTTTCATCAGTAGAAACGACAAAATCTGCGCCTAACTCTAGTAATTCTTTCTTATAATTTTCATTGCGTACAACTGCAATTATCTTAAAATTCAATGCTTTAGCTAGCTGTATCAACAATCGTCCAATCGCTGAGTTGCAAGCATTAACCAGCAAAAAATCATTTTGACCCAAATTCAGCTCTTTGGTACATAAGTTCCACGCGGTTATGGGATTGATATAAGCACAAGCAGCGTCTTCAATGGAAAGAAAGTCTGGCACTTCAATCAAATCTGCCGTTTTCGCCACGACTAATTCTTGCCATGTTCCCTCGTTTTTTAGAGGAAGAACCAGTTTTCCAAGCAAGTGTTCGTATAAGGGGCTACCGACTTCCTTTACCCGTCCAACTCCCTCGTAACCAACAACTGCAGGCAGCTTTATCCGATGAGCATAAGCCCCAGTTGCCGGAATTAAATCCGACGGATTGATTGGCACCATCAGCATTTGGACGATAGTTTCATCTGGCAAAATGGCAGGATATACCCGCTCAACAACTTTTATTACTTCATCTGGTTTGCCAAATTCTTCGTATATCAAAGATTTATAGTTCATAGACCTTTCCTTTCGTGATTTCTTTCCCTATTATAGCTGAAAAATAGCGACAATTTTAGAAAAAATTGCGGAAAAATGGTTTAATAGAAACAGACATTGAAAGAGGAGTTAAGTGCATGAGCAATAATCAATATTTTGAAAATACCCCAGATACGCAACATGATTTCAAGGAGTTTACTTTTACCCTAAGAGGTGTGGAATTTCATTTCACAACCGATAGTAATGTTTTTTCCAAAAGCACGATTGATTTTGGGTCGCGTTTGTTGATAGAAAGTTTTGATGACAGTGATTTGCCGGCTGGCGATGTGCTAGATGTTGGCTGTGGCTATGGTCCGATGGGCTTGTCTATTGCTAAGACAACTGGGCGAGCTGTGGAAATGGTTGATGTTAATGAACGTGCGATGGATTTGGCACGCCAAAATGCCTTGCGAAATAAGATTGAGAATGTCCGTATTCATACATCAAGCGTTTATGAACAAGTAGAAAAAACGGATTTTGTAGCTATTATTTCCAATCCGCCAATTCGTGCGGGGAAAAATGTGGTGCATGAAATCCTTGAGAAATCATACCAACATCTGCAAACAGGTGGTGTGCTAATTATTGTCATTCAAAAGAAACAAGGCGGTCCATCTGCAAAAGCGAAAATGGAAGAAGTCTTTGGCAATGTGGAAATTGTAGCTAAGGATAAGGGGTATTTTATTTACAGGTCAGTGAAATAGCGAGCCACATTCAGCTTTTCTCAAAAGCCTGCCACTTGCCTTTCATCCCAATGCAGAGGTAGCAGGACGCAAGCGACTTCGGGCAAAAACCGCCCGAATTCCATACCCCAAGGGTACTTCCTTCGGGCGTTGCAACGTGAGCCTCAAACTTACTCTAAACGCTAAAGTGTTAAGAGTAAGTAATTCATTCACGCCTAAACGGCTACTGCGGCATTGGGCTGAAAGGCAAGTGGCTGACTTTTGAGAAAAGCTGTTGCAGACTTCATTAGTTGCTCAGTATTCGGACAACTTGCTTTTACAATACAAAACAAGCAAAGTTGGCTATAATGAAAAAAGATAAAATAGGGAGGTACATTCTATGCGTATGGTTGACCTCATCGAGAAAAAACGCGATGGTGGCAGGCTTTCTACTGATGAAATAAACTTCATTATTGACGGTTACACCAAAGGGAGTATTCCTGATTATCAGATGAGTGCTTTTGCTATGGCGGTGTTTTTCCGTGATATGACAGACGAAGAAATTACGGCATTGACGCTTGCTATGGTGCATTCGGGTGATGTGGTGGATTTGTCAGCGATTGATGGGATTAAGGTTGATAAACATTCGACTGGTGGCGTGGGTGACACGACGACACTTGTACTGGCGCCATTGGTTGCAGCTCTGGATGTTCCAGTGGCAAAAATGAGCGGTCGCGGTTTGGGTCACACTGGTGGTACTTTAGACAAATACGAAGCAATTCCCGGCTTTTCCATTGATATGAGTGAGGACAAGTTCATCCAGTCGGTTAATGAACTCAAGGTTGCCGTTATCGGTCAGACAGGAGAATTAGCCCCAGCAGACAAGAAACTTTATGCCCTAAGAGATGTGACTGCAACAGTTAATTCTGTGCCAATGATTGCCTCAAGTATCATGAGCAAGAAAATTGCCGCAGGAGCAGATGCGATTGTCCTAGATGTGACAGTCGGCGAGGGTGCATTTATGAAAACACCCCAAGAGGCAAAACGCTTGGCGGAAACAATGGTTGCTATCGGAAACATGGCTGGAAGAAAAACCAAAGCCGTCATCAGCGACATGAGTGAGCCACTAGGATTTGCTATCGGCAATTCCCTAGAAATTGTCGAGGCGATTGACGCACTAAAAGGAAATGGCCCCGAAGATTTAATGGAGTTAGTTTACACTCTAGGCGGACAGATGCTGATACTGGCGCAAAAAGCTCAAACTATGGAAGAAGCACGTTCTCTAATGGAAGAAAAAATCGCAAATGGTGCGGCTTTCAATAAATTCAAGGAAATGGTCGCTAATCAAGGTGGAGATGTCAGCTATATCGAAGACCCAGAAAAGCTACTAACAGCTAAATACAAGACAGAAATTCTAGCCAAAGAAGACGGTTATGTATCAAAAATTGTCGCGGACAAAATCGGTACAGCAGCCATGCTCTTAGGCGCAGGACGAGCGACAAAAGAAGATACCATTGACTTTGCTGTTGGTGTTGTCCTCAAGAAAAAAGTCGGCGACAAGGTGGCAAAAGGCGATGTCTTAGCTCAAATTCACGCCAATCAAGAAGATATCGTAGAAGCCAAAGCAATGATAGAAGACAACATTTCCATAACAGCTACGGCAAGTCATATTCAGCTTATTCATGCTATAATTGGCTAGGATAAGAAGAATTATTCAGGAGGTAAAAATGCTCAATAAATACATCGACCACACGGTACTCAAACCAGACACCACACAAGTTGGTGTGCAAAAAATCATTGATGAGGCAATCAAGTACGACTTCATGAGTGTCTGTATCAATCCCACATGGGTAAAATTTGCCAAAGACCAGCTGGCAGATACGGATGTCAAAGTCTGCACTGTTATCGGCTTCCCGCTAGGTGCTAACACAGCAGAAGTAAAGGGCTACGAAACGGAAGATGCGATTAAAAACGGTGCAGATGAAGTCGATATGGTTATCAATATCGGCGCGTTAAAATCTGGTCAATACAAGACAGTTCTTAACGACATCAAAGCAGTCGTTGACGCAGCTGCAGGAAAGGCACTAACCAAAGTCATCATCGAAACTTGCCTACTAACTGATGAAGAAAAAGTCAAAGCTTGCGAGCTAGCAAAAGAGGCAGGAGCAGATTTTGTTAAAACATCTACCGGCTTTTCAACAGGTGGAGCCACTGTCGAAGACATTGCTCTCATGCGCAAAACTGTTGGCGAAAAAATGGGTGTCAAAGCATCAGGCGGGATTTATTCAGCAGATGATGCCAATGCCATGATTGCAGTAGGGGCTACGCGTATCGGCACCAGTGCTGGAGTAGCTATTGTGACTGGCGCTCAAGCAAAAGGCGGGTACTAAATGGAAAAGTCAACATGGATCGAAACAGCCATTGACGCACAAAAATATGCCTATGTGCCCTATTCAAATTTCCGAGTTGGTGCGGCATTAATCGCAGCAGACGGCACAGTTTTTCAAGGCTGCAACATCGAAAATGCGTCCTTTGGTCTAACAAACTGCGCCGAGCGAACAGCTATTTTTAAAGCTGTATCAACTGGTGTAAAAGACTTCCAATGCCTAGTCATTACAGGTGACACACCAGAGCCAATCGCGCCATGCGGGGCTTGTAGACAAGTCATTGCGGAGTTTTGCGACCCTGATATGCCGATTGTTCTAGTCGGAAAAGACAGGGTGCAAATGGAAACAACTATTAAAGAGTTGCTTCCCTATATGTTTACAAGTAAAGACTTGTAAGCCTGAATTCGATTTCAAGGCATGAAAGCCTGAAATAAAAACTATTTTTTCTATACAGGAGGAACAAAGGAAATGAAGTTTAAAACTTTAGCTTTAGGTGCCTTATCATTGGCGTCAGTTCTTGTGCTGGCAGCTTGTGGCGGTACTTCAAACAATGGTGGTGGCACGGACACTACTGGTACAGGTGATGCTGGCGACAAATTGAGTGTTGCTATTATTACCGATACAGGTGGGGTAGATGACCAGTCATTTAACCAATCTGCATGGGAAGGTCTGCAAGCATGGGGCAAGGCACATGATTTGTCTCGCGGACAAGGTGGCTACAACTTCTTCCAATCAGAAACAGATGCGGACTACACAACCAACGTAAATCAGGCTATCCAACAAGGATTTGGTTTGATTTATGGTATCGGTTTCCGTTTACATGATGCGATTGCAGATGCTGCAAAAGCAAATCCTGATGTGAAGTTTGCGATTATCGATGATGTGATTGATGGTCAAGATAACGTTGCATCTATTACATTTGCTGACCACGAAGGTGGTTATCTTGCAGGTGTAGCGGCTGCTAAAGCTAGTCAATCTGGTAAGATTGGTTTCTTAGGTGGTATGGAAGGTGAAGTTATCGGACGCTTTGAAGCTGGTTTCCGTCAAGGTGTGCACGATACAAATCCAGATGCACAAGTAATCGTACAATATGCAGGTTCATTTGCTGACCCAGCTCAAGGTTCAGCGATTGCTCAATCGATGATTGCAGCAGGCGTAGATGTAATCTATCAAGCAGCTGGAGCAACAGGTGCTGGTGCTTTCAATGAAGCACGTGCGAAAAACCAAACTCTTTCTGATGATGAGTTGAAAACTCAAAAGATTTGGATTATCGGTGTAGATATGGACCAACACGCTTTGGGTGATTTCAAATCATCAGACGGCACAGCTGGCAACTTCGTCTTGGTATCTACAGTTAAAGGTGTAGGTCAAGCAGTTAAGGAAATCTCTAACGACGCACTAGAAGGCAACTTCCCGGGCGGAAAAGTTACAGTTATGAACCTGAAAAACGAAGGTATCTCACTAGCAATGGAACACGCTTCTCCTGAAATTCAAGAAGCTGTAAAAGCAGCACAAGAAAAGATTATCTCAGGCGAAATCACTGTTCCAGAAACTCCAGATGCAGTAAAAGACGGCAAATAGTCTATAAATAAGTGAAGAAGATCTGAGGGGTGCAACTCCCCTCAGGTTTATTGGGTTAGACGACAAGCAATTATTTTTTTCATAAAGAGCTAACCAAAAAATAGATAAACAATGAAGGGAAGTGTCATTGTGGCTCAAGAACTTGTGCTTCAGATGAAAAACATTACCAAGCAGTTTGGCGCCTTTAAAGCAAATGACAACATCAACCTAGATGTGCGTAAGGGAGAAATCCACGCACTCTTGGGAGAAAATGGTGCCGGAAAATCCACCCTGATGAATATGCTCTCGGGACTCTTAGAGCCAACCAGTGGCGAGATTATCCTCAATGGTCAAGCAGTAGATATTACGAGTCCCACCAAAGCAACCCAGCTGGGTATCGGGATGGTTCATCAGCATTTCATGTTGGTTGAGGCATTTACCGTAGCTGAAAATATCGTTTTAGGTAGCGAACCTATGAAAGCAGGCATTCTACTAGATGAGAAGAAGGCAGAAAAAGACATCAAAGAGATCTCCGAGAAATACGGACTTCTGGTAGATGTTGATGCCAAAGTGCAGGATATTACTGTCGGAATGCAGCAGCGTGCGGAAATTTTAAAGACTCTCTATCGTGGAGCTGACCTTCTAATATTTGATGAGCCGACCGCTGTTTTGACCCCAGATGAGATTGATGAATTAATCAAAATCATGAAAGATTTGGTCAAGGAAGGCAAGTCGATTATTCTGATTACACATAAACTAGACGAAATCAGAAAGGCAGCGGACAGAGTGACGGTTATTCGTCGCGGGAAATCCATCGATACCTTTGATGTTGAGGGCGTTTCTTCACAGGAGTTGGCAGATGCCATGGTTGGTCGTCAGGTTTCCTTTAAGACGGAAAAGCCAGTGGCAAATCCGACAGATGTCGTTCTTTCCGTTAAAGATTTGGTGGTAAAAGAAAGTCGTGGCCTAGAGGCAGTGAAAAATCTCAGCCTAGATGTGCGAGCAGGTGAAGTGGTCGGTATCGCAGGGATTGACGGCAATGGACAGTCCGAGTTAATTCAAGCAATTACTGGTTTACGCAAAATCGAAAAAGGAAGTGTTAGTTTTAAAGGCAAAGACATCACTGGATTTAGACCGAGAAAAATTACCGAGCTGGGCGTTTCTCACGTACCAGAAGACCGCCATCGTGATGGGTTAATTCTTGATATGTCCTTAGCGGAAAATATCGTCTTGCAGACCTACTACAAGGAGCCATTTTCTAAGGCAGGCATTCTCAACTACAACAAAATCAATGAATATGCTCGTGAAAAAATCGAGGAATTCGATGTCCGCACGGTCAATGAATTGGTTCCAGCAAGGTCTCTTTCGGGAGGTAATCAGCAAAAAGCCATTATCGCTCGTGAAGTTGACCGCGACCCAGAGCTATTGATTGTGGTCCAACCAACGCGCGGCCTTGATGTTGGAGCTATTGAGTATATCCACAAACGCCTGATTGAACAACGCAACGAAGGCAAGGCTGTCCTAGTTGTCAGCTTTGAACTTGAAGAAGTGCTCAACGTATCAGATAGAATTGCCGTCATTCACGAAGGAAAAATCACAGGTATCGTTGATGCCAAAGCAACCAATGAACGCGAATTGGGTCTTATGATGGCTGGAACAAGTCAAGAAGAAGCCCATAAACAAGCGTTTGAAACAAAGGAGGTTGAAGTAAATGCTGAATAAATTCAAAGCAAATTTTGACCTAGATACCTTTTTAGTACCGGTTTTATCGGTTCTCTTAGGTTTTATCCTCGGGGCAATTATCATGTTGGTTTCGGGATTTAATCCAATTCAGGGTTATCAAGCCATGCTCAATTCCGCATGGGGTTCGCCGTTTTTCTCTGGAGAAACTATTGCCAGAGCTATTCCGCTCATCTTTACAGCTTTGGGCTTTGCCGTGGCGATGAGTGCTGGGTTCTTCAATATCGGGCTTTCTGGGCAAGCACTAGCTGGCTGGATATTCTCGGTTTGGACGGTTTTCAGCTTTCAGGATTTACCTAGAGCGATACTTTTGCCGCTGGCAGTCATCATCGGTGCTTTAGCTGGTGCGATTGCTGCAGGTATTCCCGGTGTATTGCGCGCTTTCTTTGGTACAAGTGAAGTTATCACAACTATTATGCTTAACTATGTTTATCTATTTTTAGCAACCTTTATGCTACGGAATTTCTTCCATGCAGATTGGATGCGAAATGTGGATGCGACGATACCTATTCCGCAAAATGGCTCACTTGCCTCCCCTTTTCTATCAGGGCTAACAGGTGGTGCACGTTTAAACAATGGCTTGTTTCTAGCGATTATTGCCTTGTTTGCGGTTTGGTTTCTCATGAAAAAAACCACCACAGGTTACGAAATTCGTGCTGTTGGTCTCAATGCGACTGCATCTGAATATGCGGGGATTTCGTCGAAACGCACCATTGTTGTATCTATGATGATTTCTGGAGCTTTAGCTGGTCTTGGTGGTGTGGTTCAAGGGATTGGTTATTTCCTCAACTATACCAATCAGGCAGCAAGTTTGGATATCGGCTTTAACGGTTTGGCAGTTTCGCTTTTGGGGAACAATTCGCCATTTGGTATCTTGTTTGCCTCACTCTTGTTCTCAATGCTAGCAACAGGTTCTGCGGGAATGCAGGCAATGACTATCCCATCAGAAATTGCTTCTATCGTTCAGGCATCAATCATCTTCTTTGTCGGTGCTAACTTCCTTATCCGTGTGTTCTTGAAAAAGTTCAAAAAGGACAAAGCACAAATCGCTGTGGAAGTGGCGGCAGTCAATGAGAAAACCGCCCCGAAACCGCAAGATTCACAAGGAGGTGAGAAGTCATGACACTCATTAATACACTTGCATTGATTGTTTCTATGACGCTACTTTACTCCACTCCATTAATCTTTACTTCACTGGGTGGCACATTTTCTGAGCGTTCTGGAGTAGTAAATGTCGGGCTTGAGGGTATCATGGTTATGGGTGCCTTTGCCTCAGTCGTTTTCAATGCGGAATTTTCCGCAACTTTTGGCAACTGGACGCCATGGCTTTCATTACTAGCTGGCGGACTTGTCGGTGTACTCTTCTCGCTCTTACACGCAGTGGCGACTGTAACCTTGCGAGCAGACCACATCATCTCAGGTACAGTTATCAATCTGATGGCTCCAGCTTTGTCCGTTTTCTTATTGCAGCTGATGTACGGTCAAGGTGCGGTTAATAATGTCAATAGCTTTGGCTTGCAGAATGTGCCTTTGCTTGCGGACATTCCTGTTATTGGTGAGATTTTCTTCCAACGTATTCGGATTTTGGCTTATGTAGCGATTGTGATTGCCGTTCTTTGCTGGTTTATTATCTTTAAAACCCGGTTTGGCTTGCGTCTTCGCTCAGTTGGTGAGCATCCGCAGGCGGCTGACACATTGGGTATCAATGTGTATGCCATGCGTTATTACGGCGTTTTAATCTCAGGATTGCTCGGCGGTATCGGTGGTGCGTCATTTACACAGACGATTTCTGGACAATTCCGACTAGGAACCATTGCCGGACAAGGATTTATGGCGATGGCAGCCATGATTTTTGGTAAATGGTCGCCACTTGGCGCAATGGGGGCTTCCCTATTCTTTGGACTAGCCCAGATTTTGCCAATCGTGTCGAATAACATCCCGTTTTTGTCCCACATCCCAGATGTACTCTTGCAGATTGCGCCTTATGTATTGACCATTGTCGTACTGGTAGCATTCTTCGGAAAAGCAGTTGCGCCAAAAGCGGATGGTATTAACTATATCAAGTCTAAGTAAAAAATATAGAGGGCAGAGGCATCATATGCTTTCTGCCTTCTTCTTTGTCAAAGAGGTCAAAAATGAATATTGAAGACTATCAAAAGTTTATCAGTGATTTCTACAAAAAGAGAAACTGGTACGACTACAATCCCTTTATCCGTACCAATTTCCTAGCAGAAGAAGTCGGCGAAGTGTCCCGTGCAGTACGAACCCTCGAAATCGGTAGAGATAGACCAGATGAAACAGAAGGCACGGCACAAGAAAAAATGGAAAACCTCATCGAAGAACTAGGAGATGTCCTAGATAATCTCTTTATCTTGGCGGATAAATACAATATATCACTAGAAGAAATCATGGCAGCTCATAAAGAAAAATTGCTGTCACGCTACAAATAAATAGAAGAGAGGTCAATGAAAATGAAATTCAAACGTATTCACCTTGTCGTTACAGACTCCGTCGGAATTGGTGCTGCACCAGATGCAGACAAGTTTTTCAACCATAATGTAGATGATACAAAATCCGACACAATCGGTCATATTTCTGAGATTAGAGGCTTGGATATTCCACATTTAGAGGAATTGGGTTGGGGCAATATTCCTAGAGAAACACCACTAAAGACAGTCAAAAAAGTCGAAAAATCAACAGCTTACGTAACCAAACTGCAAGAAGTTTCTGTCGGAAAAGATACCATGACAGGTCACTGGGAAATTATGGGGCTTAATTTAAACACGCCATTTCAAGTGTTCCCTGACGGATTTCCAGAAGATTTATTGAAAAAAATTGAGGCATTTTCTGGTCGCAAGGTCATTCGTGAAGCGAATATTCCATACTCAGGTACGGCGGTTATTGATGATTTTGGCCCTCGTCAAATGGAAACTGGCGAGCTGATTATCTACACTTCAGCTGACCCTGTTTTGCAGATTGCGGCTCATGAGGATGTTATTCCACTGGCTGAGCTATACAAGATTTGCGAGTATGTGCGCTCAATTACGCTAGACGACCCTTATATGATTGGTCGGATTATTGCTCGTCCTTATGTTGGTACACCGGGCAATTTTACACGGACAGCTGGTCGTCATGATTATGCCCTCAGTCCATTTGGGGAAACGGTTTTGGAAAAGCTCTACAATGCTGGGATTGACACTTATTCAGTCGGCAAGATTTCGGATATTTTCAATACCGTTGGAGTTAAGTTCGATATGGGTCATAATCTTAATGACATGGACGGTGTGGATAGATTGCTCAAGGCAATGGCGAAAGAGGAATTTGTTGAAGGATTTTCTTTTACCAATCTGGTTGATTTTGATGCCAAATACGGACATCGTCGTGATGTTGAAGGATATGGGAAGGCGATTGAGGACTTTGATGGCAGAATTCCTGAGATTATGGATTTGCTCAAAGAGGATGATTTGCTAATGATTACCTCAGACCACGGGAATGACCCGAGTTATCCGGGAACGGACCATACGAGAGAATACATTCCGTTGGTTGTTTTCTCGAAATCACTTAAAGAACCGAAAGTTCTGCCAGTCGGACATTTTTCGGATATTGCAGCGACGATTGCGGAGAATTTTGAGATTGATGGAACAGGGCATGGGGAAAGTTTCTTAGGTTTATTAAAGTAAAAAGCTGAAAACTCGAATTGTGCAAGCAACAGGCTGACCCCAAAATCTTTCGGCTCAGCCTGTTGTAGTCACATCTTGTTGTTTTCTTATCAGAAGACAGGCATTGACTTGTTAAATGAAAATCGTTACTGTATTCCTAAGTAACAGGCAAACATAACTAGAGATTAACTATCAAATAATCGGAGGAAAACATTGTGGATTTACAAGCAAAACTAAACGAAACAACATCTTTTCTAAAAGAAAAAGGAATTGGCGCGGTTGATGTTGCGTTGATTTTAGGTTCAGGTTTAGGCGAGTTGGCGGAAGAAATCAGCCAGCCTCTTATTATCAAATACAACGATATTCCGCATTTTCCAGTTTCTACTGTTGCTGGGCATGCTGGGCAGTTGGTTTATGGCGAGCTTTCGGGTAAGAAAGTTTTGGCGATGCAGGGGCGTTTCCACTACTACGAAGGTAACAGCATGGATGTTGTTACTTATCCTGTGCGCGTTTTTTCTGCACTTGGTACACCGAGCGTTATTGTAACGAATGCGGCTGGTGGCGTGAGTGAAACTTTCTCACCTGGGGACTTGATGTTGATTACTGACCATATCAATTACATGGGCACTCATCCTCTAATTGGTCCAAATGATGACAAAATCGGCCCTCGTTTCCCAGATATGAGCCATGCTTATGACAAGGAATATCAGGAATTGGCTAGAAAAACCGCTGAAACTATGGATTTCAAACTGCAAGAAGGTGTCTATATGGGCTTTACAGGACCAACATACGAAACACCAGCGGAAATTCGTTTTGCTCGCGTGATTGGTGCATCTGCTGTCGGAATGTCAACTGTTCCTGAAGTTATCGTGGCAGTTCACTCTGGCTTGCGTGTGCTGGGTATCTCATGTATTACCAACCTCGCGGCTGGTATGCAAAGCTCACTCAATCACGAGGAAGTAGTTGAAACCACTCAACGTGTCAAAGAAACCTTTAAAACACTTATCAAAGAAATCTTGAAAGGAATGTAAACCATGCCAACACCACATATTGAGGCACAAAAAGGCGAAATTGCAGACAAAATTCTTTTGCCGGGCGACCCTTTGCGTGCAAAATTTATCGCAGAAAACTTTTTAGAAAATCCTGTTTGTTTTAACAATGTTCGCGGAATGCTGGGTTACACTGGCACTTACAAGGGCGAAAAAATTTCTGTCATGGGTACAGGAATGGGCTTGCCGTCTATGTCTATCTACGCTCATGAGTTGATTACCGAGTATGGCGTCAAAAAACTTATCCGTGTAGGTTCTGCTGGCTCGCTATCGGCTGATGTGCACGTTCGCGACCTAGTGATTGCTCAATCTGCTGCAACAACCAGCAGAATTGTCCGTAATGATTGGGCGGAATATGATGTGCCAATGACGGCGGACTTTGATTTGACCTACAAGGCCTACGAAATCGCCAAAGTCAACAACTTTCCGACCCATGTTGCACCAGTTTTATCCGCTGATTTGTTCTACAGCAACCTCTTTGAAAAGAACCTTTCACTAGGCAAACTCGGCGTTGCCGCGGTGGAAATGGAGGCTGCTGCTCTGTATTATCTTGGTATGAAACATGGCGTGCAAACTCTAGCTATCATGACGATTTCTGATAGTTTGGTAACAGGCGAAGAAACTACTTCGGAAGAACGGCAGAATACCTTTAAGGATATGATGTTGGTTGGACTGGAGACATTGATAGCATAATAAATAAAATAAGCTGTTTCGCACCTCAATAAACGTGTGGAACAGCTTATTTAGGTTTTGGGAAAACAGACAGAAAAAGCACTCCTCGTCAAAAGAAGTGCTTTGTTAGATGTTTAAAATGAACGCTGTTGCAACTCAAACAATGGAGAAACTGGTTTATTCTCATGAATACGCGTAATTGCCTCGCCAATTAATTCGCCGACAGACACTTCAACAATCTTCTCAATCTTGTTTTCTTCCGGAAGATTAATTGTGTCTGTGATAACTAATTTGGTAATAGCAGATGCTGTGATTCTCTCCAAAGCAGGTCCTGATAGAACTGGGTGGGTACATGATGCATAAATCTCAGTCGCCCCTTTTTCGCGTAGGGCATTACAAGCTAGTGTAATGGTGCCTGCTGTATCAATCATGTCGTCAATGAGGACGCATTTTTTGCCTTCGATGTTTCCGATGATGTTCATTACTTCAGCAACGTTAGCACGCGGACGGCGTTTGTCGATGATAGCTAGTGGCGATTTGAGGATTTCCGCAAGTTTTCTAGCACGAGTTACGCCACCGTGGTCAGGAGAAACAACGACAACATCATCACCGCACAGACCGTTTTGCAAGAAATAATTGGCAATCAATGGCGCACCCATGAGGTGATCGACTGGAATATCAAAGAAACCTTGGATTTGGGCAGCGTGCAGGTCAACGGTAATGATACGGTCAGAACCGGCGATTTGCAACATATTTGCGACTAATTTTGAAGTAATTGGCTCGCGTGCGCGTGCTTTTCTGTCCTGACGGGCATAGCCGTAATAAGGCATAACCACGTTAATCGTGCCTGCAGAGGCACGTTTTAGTGCGTCAACCATGATAAGAAGTTCCATAAGATTGTCGTTTACAGGATAAGAAGTCGACTGGATAACATATACGTCACATCCACGCACAGATTCTTCGATGTTTATTTGGATTTCGCCGTCGGAAAATTGGTTGACGGTACATTTGCCTAGTGGCACACCGACAGCCGCAGCGATTTTTTCGGCAAGTGGCTGATTGGAATTAAGCGAGAAGATTTTTACAACTGAGTTGGTTAAAGTCATTTTGAAAGGGCTCCTTTTATGAACGCGATTTTTACTCTATTAGATTGTAGTCATTTTGCGCTTGTTTTTCAAGTTTTATCATGGAAAAACAGATTAAATTTGTGTAATAAATGTGGAGCTACTCAAAACGGGGATGTGGCAAAAGTCTTCCCTCTTCACCCAATCACCAATAATCGCTGTGCAGGACACGCCAGCAGTCTAAGCAAACCCCGCCTAGCAAACCGAAAAGCACCCGCTTTAATCACTAAAGCGATAAGAACGGAGAAGCTTTCGGTTTGACTTTGGTGCATTGCGGTTTTTGGTGATTGGGCTAGGACTACAGACTTTTCCACATCCCCTAATGTTTTTTAGTATATTTTTTTGAATCAAAAAACCTGCAAGTTCTGTTTGTGAACTTACAGGTTACTTCTATACTTTACTAATTATGCTCCAAGTCCGCCGTAGAGGAATTTGAATAGGAGTGTTGCTGCAATGCCGGCTGCGATTGGGGCTGCTACTGGTGCCCATGCATACCACCATTGGCTGTCGCCTTTGTTGTTCAGCACTGATTTTGGTAAAAGTGAGTGAACGATACGTGGGCCTAAGTCACGAGCTGGGTTCAGTCCGGGACCTGTTGCGCCACCGAAGGCTGCTACTAGACCTAGAACTAGGAAACCAAGTGCCATGTGTCCGACTTCCAAGCTGCCAGCACTTGCTGTAGCGTCGCCTAATTGAGCGCCGAAGAAGTTTTTCGTAATTGCTAAAGCACCGAAGAAAAGAACAAATGAACCGAAGAACTCATTCAAGAAACCATTTAAAACTGAACCTGAATTTACAATAGTAGAAAACGAACCAAGAATGTGGTTTGTGTTCGTTGTTTTGTTAAAGTAAGGTCGGTAAACTGCAACAACAACCAGCTGACCTACCATTGCTCCGAGTGTTTGTGCGATGATGTATTGAGCAACGTGTGCCCAAGGGAAATAGCCTGCAACTGCCAATCCAATGGTAAATGCTGGATTGATGTGGTTACCTGAGATGTTCCCAAACATCAAAGCTGGAACCATAACCGCAATTCCATAACCAAAACCGATAACCAACCAGCCAGATGCATTCCCTTTTGTACCTTTTAAATCAACGTTGGCAACCGCCCCATTGCCTAGCATAATCAAGAATGCTGTACCTAAAAATTCAGTGATGTATTTCAAAGCCCAACCACCAGAATTTGCCGTGTCCATTAATACTTGCCATGATACGCCCATTAATTAATCCTCCATAAAAACAATAGTTATTTGTATTAAAGCTGAGGGAAGTTTAACAGGAATATTTAGGAAAATCAAGGGAAAAAGATAGATTGTTTAATAATTCATAAGATTGTATAGAGATTGTAAAAATTGAGTTCTTTGTTTTGAGTTTGATTGAAAGTCTGTAGTCCTAGCCTCGTGAAGAAAATCAGTCCAAAACTCGTCTAAGAAGTACAAACAAAAAACCGTCAATAAAAATCAACGGTTTCATCTGCTAAGCATACTGCATCTCAGGAACTCTTGTCATATTCGCAAAACGGTTATAGTTCATCTTAAACATCAGCTCGACTGTCTTTGTCGAACCAGCACGGTTTTTTGCCAGAATAAGCTCAGCTACAACATCGGTTTTTTCTTCGGTTGGATTGCCCTCTTCGTCATCCTCATTGCGCTTGTAATAGTCGTCACGATAAAGGAAAGCAACGATATCGGCATCCTGCTCAATGGCACCGGATTCGCGCAAGTCAGACAGCATTGGGCGCTTATTATCTCGGCTTTCCACACTACGAGAAAGCTGGGACAAGGCGATAACTGGCACACTCAATTCCATTGCTAAACGCTTGAGTTGACGAGAAATTTCAGAAATTTGCTGCTGACGACTTTCGTTATTGGAGCTTTCGATTAGTTGCAGGTAATCAATAACAATCAGCCCCAAACCATCAGTTTCTCGAGCGAGTTTACGGCATTTAGCACGAATTTCATTGACCTTGATACCGGGTGTATCATCGATATAAATCGGTGCTTGTGATAAAGCACCAGCAGCGACGGTCAGGTTTTCCCATTCTTCGTCCAGTAGATTACCGGTTCTCAGGCGGTGGGAGTCAATTCGTCCCTCCGCACAAAACATCCGGCTCATCAAATCTTCTGCACTCATTTCTAGTGAGAATAAAGCGACAGTTGCGTTACTTTTAGTGGCAACATTTTGGGCAATATTCAAGGCAAGAGCTGTTTTCCCCATTGCTGGACGGGCTGCTAAAATGATTAGCTGATGAGGTTTTAGTCCAGTTGTCACATGGTCAAGCTCGACATATCCAGTCGCAAGTCCAGTAACTACATCTGTATTCACAGCATTTTTTTCGATAATCCGCAGGGTTTCTAGGGCAACATCTGCACTGTCACGAAAATCTGAGCGATTGGTGCTTTCTGTTACCTTGAGAATTAAATCCTCAGCCTGCGCGATAATCTCATCTGTTTCATCATTGCCATCAAATGCCAAACGTGTGACATCACTGGTTGTGGCGATAAGCTTTCTTAACTGCGATTTGTCGGAAACGATTTTTGCATAGTGAATAATGTTGGCAGCAGTTGGTACAATCTCGGTCAGCTCAGTAAGATAGATAAATCCGCCAGCGTCTTCCAGTTTATTACTACGCTCCAACTCATCCATTAGCGTAACAGCATCAATCGGCTGGTTTTTGACATTCAAGGTTTCCATTGCCTGAAAAATCATCTGGTGCTGGTGCGAATAAAAATCCTCATGGCTGAGAAATTCCATTGCCTCAATCACACGCTCGCCTTCAAGGAAAATACTTCCCAAAACCGCCTTTTCCGCGTTCAAATCATTCGGCGGCATCCGGTTAATCATATCTGCCATTGTTTTTCCCCCTGTTTTTCTTTTATGTAAAAAGTTCATTTTCTATTGTCGTAAATTTAATTATAATACAAATTACAAGTTTATTAAATGTAAAAAGAGTTTAAATTTATCAAGCCTAGTTTGTTATAATATTAGAAAGAAGAGGTGATTGTTATGATAAAAACCGCCACAAAAGTAGAAGAAATCCCTGAATATGTCCGCAAGAAACCAAAGCACTACAAACTAAAAGAAGTTGTAAAAGAGGGCAAGCCAGTTTTTACCAGCGATTATGAGCGAGCTGTTGCCAAACCCAATTTTAAAGACCATTCGCAAGTATTTTTTGAGCATTCGGAAACTCAAGTCGAATACGGTAGTTGGTCCAATTCCATTGATGGTATTGCTCCAAAGGAATTGGTCGAGCAAAAGGCAGCTCTTCAGCTAAAAGAGCGAGTGTATTACTATTACGGACAAAAAGCCTATCCAGCAAATGCGCAGAATATCCGCATGCATTATGTTGAACCTATTCGTGAGGATTTGGAAATCATTTATACAGATGACATCAATCAGGTGCCAAAAGAGGCAAGAGCCTACGCCAAATTGCACCAAAAAGAAATCCCCTGTCCTAAAAAAGTGGGAGCTGAAACGATAAGAGCTTTTCCGAGTGCTGGAGCTATTCCTGATTGTGCAAGTATGACTGATAAAACCCGCCTGCACGGTCAAGAAATCGAGCATGAATACGAGTGGTCTATCCAGCTGGCCTTTCCTTATTCTTGTGTCTATGACTATGAAATTCATACACCACAATACATGAAACGTAGCATCCAACCAAGAAAAATCCGCGTGGTGCATGAGCTTTATAGTTTTCGTTATGATAGTCTGGAATATCATTGGGAGGAATAAGATTAGGGCAACTCTCATAAAGAGGCAAATTGGTATATATATGTCCGCTTTATTTTTGCAAAAGCTAGAGTTCTGAGGTACACTTTCGTACATGGAGTTACTATTATTTCTAGGAGTAGGAAAGGGGCGTTTTGTTTATGTTGCAATTATTCACAGTCCCCAGTTGCACCAGCTGCCGCAAGGCTAGGGCATGGCTGGATAAGCACCACATCAAGTATGTAGAAAGAAATATCATGAAAGAACCACTGAGTGCAGAAGAATTGAAGATGATTTTGTCGCTAACGGAAGAAGGGACAACCGATTTAATCTCTGTGCGCTCCAGAACCTATCAGGAGTTAGACATTGATTGGGAAAATATCACGATTTTGCAGCTCTTAAAAGTATTGGAAAAAAATCCGGGATTGCTCAGACGACCAATGCTCCTAGATGCCAAACGCCTGCAAATCGGCTTTAACGAGGCAGAAATTCGTTGTTTCCTACCTAGAGAAATCAGAAAAATGGAAATGCGCAATGCCCAGATGATGTCAGGTTTATAAATAAGTTTACCAGGGCCTTTTGACGATCTATGTACGACGTTGGGAGGTCCTTACATATTGAAAAACTGTCCTTTCTCTAACCAACTATGGTGGAATAGAAAAAGAACAGTTTTCTTTTATTATGGTTTATCCATTATAAGAATAAAGATACAATCCTTTGCCTTTCTCATCTTCAGCAAGCTCTATTTTATCCAATACTTTATTTTCCTGAATATCATAAAGTATCAAGAAATTTCCTGTATTGATAACGAGTTTTCCGTCATCAGTTGTTGTCAGATTAAAACCAGTAACCTCAGCTTGCGTGGTGCCTTGTAATTCGTTTATATCAAGCGTGGTAGTCTTTTGCTCTTTCAGATTATAAATCGAAAGAATATACTTGCCTAACATATAAGGCTCATGGAAGATAATCAAATTTTCTTCGGACTTGTCTTTCACTATGGATGTTGGATAGTATTCATCCAACTGGATAAAGCTCTTTTCTTCATTTTCTAAATCAAATACAAGGATGTCTTTTGATGTTTGCCATTCAGCACTTGTTTTGTGCTTTTTGGCTGAAATTGGAAGATACAGTTGCTGGTTGATTATTTCCATGTCAGTTAAACCAAGCAGAAAATCATCTTGACTATCATCAAATTGATAACTCTTAATATAATCTAGCCCTTCCTGTTCAAAGACAGATATCTTAGAAGTATATATCAATTCGCTTTGTTCTTTGTCTTCTACACCAGCCAACATAAATACTTGATTGTCAGAACCCAATATCTTTACCCCGATACTTGCCTTATCCAGAGTGGCACTACCTGTTTGAATTCCTTGAGTGTTAAACTGTTGAATTTGTGTTCCAAAGCCGTTTTTACTTGTCATTGTGTAAAAATAGTCTGTATCGTAGCCCATCCCAGTTGTTGGCATAACTTCCCTTTTTACAGTAGTAAAGTCAGCATTCAACATATTTATTCTGCCTATCTTGAATTGATTTTTTGAGCTAGTAACGTGTCCCAAAGAAAAGATAAGTTGATTATCAAATTCAGCAAAATCAAAGTTTTGCTCATCAGGAATTTTGATTGATGTTTCCACTTGTTTTTCTATCTTGTTGTTCTTCAAGCTATAATTAATCAGTTTATCATAAGTAACAAGAGCGATGTTTTTTTCCTTTTCAAGTTCAGTAAAGGAAGAATTTATGTCTTTTTTTAGATAGATACCTGCTGTTGTTGCAGTTGCCAAGATTAAGAGTAATAAAATTGATGATATTTTTTTCATGATTAGTTCTTTCTGTATGTGATGGTAGTTCTAGCTATTTATTTATATTTTCTTCTTAGCATTAAGGGTAATGATGAAAAATAAATTAGCTAGTATAAAAATCATCAAAATAATGAAAGGCCAATTCATAGTTATAGCAGTAAAAGCACATATAGCAACTATACCATGTAGAAAATGAAAAAGTATTCTTAGTTTACCAGAAATTATCATAGTTGCTACTCCAACGATGTTCGGTAAGAGTAATACGAGCAGTTCCTACATTCCCATGAGCATCAATGTTATCTCGACAACCTTTAGCGAATTGGGCGAAATAAGTAAGTGCTAATCCTGCGAAAAATGCTATTACTGCTCCAGGAGTTGAAACGCCAAAGGCAGCTGAAAATAAAGTAATCATTTCAGAAAGTGCAGCACCTGCTAGCCAACCTGCATACATTGAATTATAGCCCGTTCTTGTTTGTTGTTTTGAGGCTGCAGTGTTGTAAAATGTATTCCAGCCGCCGTTTTGTAATCGTTGACCATGCCCCCTTGTTGAAATCATAGCGGCACCGTCATATTTTTCAAATAAGTAGTTCACTACTTGTTCATCAGATACATCTTCATTAGCAATAGCTATTCTAAAATTAAGAGATGAAACTTCATTTTCTAGTGCTATCCACTGCTCATTTTTGTTATACACTTCAACTTCTTCAACATATTTTTCAACTTCTGCAGCAGCAACTACAGAAGTTGTAGAGGCAACAAAAATAGCTAAAATTGAAAGAATACTGAAGAAGAGCGCGGTTGCCTTTTTTAGTTCGAGTGATTTTAAGTTTTCCATTTGACTTTGTTCTCCTTTGTTGTTTTAGTATATTTAGAACCTATTTTTTCTATGAGTACGGTCTGTTACCGACATATCTATCATCATCTCTCTTTCTATTGACCACTACCTTTTGCCGAAACTAGTTTCTAGTATCAGTTTCCCAACCCTTGAAGAACCATTTGAATAATTCCAACATTAGTTATACCTCCTGATAATTTTATTTGTTATCTTTCTTACATGTGCTATTATAGAGGATAGAAACGCATTGCAACCGTTTTGGAACAATTTTACTCACGATTAATTATTTTATAACAGAGGTGTTGGAATTGGAAGTTCATGAATTGTTGAAAAAATTACGAGTAGATAGAGGATTAACACAGGAAGAACTGTCATATAATATAACGTCAAGAAAATCTCTCACAAACTATGAAAACGGAAAAACTGCCATTCCATTTCTTGTATTACTAGATTTTTTAGAAAGACTAAACTTGAGTGTTGATGAATTTACCTTTTACCTTGATAAAGATAAACCTAGAAAAAAGAACGGCAATTTGAAAAGGCTAATCAATGATATTCGAGAAGATAAGGGTTCTACTAGCTATACATTGAAAAAAATTTCAGAAGAAGTTAGGCAAACGAAAGACATTGCTCTTATTCGAGATTATCTAATCGTAAAAACATATAACTGGTTCCAACTTTCAGCAAATGAAAGGAAACTTAGCAAAAAGGATAAGGAGTATTTGGATTTTTTTGCTGATTACTTAGAAAGAATAGATGAATGGGGACGGTTTGAAATGACCAGTTTCAGCTCCTTGCTTTTCTTATTTGAAACTTCCTACATAAAACAAAGATTATCTGAGATAGAAAAGAAAATCGAAAAGAACCAAAATTTTGAAATCTTTCATTCCATACTATCGGGTTTATATAATAATTCTTTCTTGCTAATGCTAGAAAGAAAAGAGTTGAAATTATCTAAGCACTATTTGCAGAAACTCTCGCAGATACATCACAAAACGCTTTTTGCAAGAGAAAGAGAGATTTACTACAAGTTCTACTCCATGCTTGTTGATTACTTACAAGGGGATAACAAAAAAGCTGAAGAAATTCAACGATTTTTTAACGGGCTTGAAATAATCGAAGCTGATAAACTCTTGAAAGAATTTAAAATGGATTTAGCGAAATTTGAAGAAATATACGGCTTACCTAATGAAATAAAATAAAAAGAAGTTGCAATTTTCGGCTGCAACTTCTTTTTATTCTCTAGTAATTTTCGATTTAGATAACCCCCAAAGTCTCCAAAGCAAACAAAATCCCATCTTCTTCAACTGGTTTCGTCACAAAATCTGCCAATTCTTTCAGATGCTCATGCGCGTTCCCCATAGCAATGGCAATTCCTGCGAATTTGAACATTTCGACATCGTTGAGTTCATCGCCGAATACCAAGACTTCTTCAGGTGTTAGATTGAGTTTATCCAAGACTTTTTGAATGCCATTTGCCTTTGAGCCTGCAAGTGGAATGATGTCATTGGAAGACTTGTGCCATTTAACCAAGCGGAAGTTTTTCTTTAATTCTTCAGGAATGAACAAGCTATCTGCATCTGGAGAGATTGTCAGCATTTGATAAACACGGTGATTTTCATGGAAATTGACATCTTCGTCAATCTTTCCATAAACGACAGTCATAGCATCCTCAGCTGTTTTATTCCAATTAGACGCTGCCAATGAGTGCGAGCCGACAAAAATGTACTCAGAGTTTTGCTCTTTTAGGCTTTCAATCATCTGAACCATTGGTTCTTGTGGGAAATGATTGGAGTAGATTTCTTCCTCATCGTTTGAGATGACGTATTGTCCGTTGATTGATACATAGTAGTCAGGATGTAGATTTTTTACTTCCTCAACCACACCGGGCAAGGCGCGACCTGTGGCGATGCCAGTTGGGATATTTTTTTCTTTCAAGCGAGCGAAAACTTCTTTAACACTCTCAGGCATAAATTGTTGGTCTTTCAAACGCAAGGTGTCATCAATATCAAAAAAGATGATTTTCACGTTTTTTGCTTTTTCTTTTAATTCTTCTATTGATAAAGTCATAATTTTCTCCTATTCCAGCTTCAATCGAGCAGTGGCTAGGAAAATAGATAAAATTCATTTAGGCGTTCATCAGCGCCTAAAGTGAATTTACCTAATTTTCTACGCCACTAAGCGCTCGTTTCAGCATTATAAACTACCTCATTTTTAGTTTTCGGCGAAGTCCGCCTGCGCGTTCTCCTAAGAGTTTGTCTGCAATCCTTGTGGCAAGTGCAAGGTAGGTATAAACGCCTCCACCAATGATAGCACAAAGGATAACCAGAACAAAAGCACTAAGTCTATGCGAATCAGACAGCACCATACCAAACAAATGACGAGCAATAAGTGTCGGAATAGCCATCATCAAGACCATTAAGGTAAGTAAAATGCCGCGTTTTAGCACTAATTGCTTGTTAAAACGAGTAATCTTATACAAACGCTTGACCGTAAGATAACAAGTCAAAAGGAAACCAAAGAATGTCGCCAAAAGTGGTCCATAAAGTCCAAACAAAGGAACAAAGATAAACTGCGTGATAATTTTAACCACCAGCCCCATCAAAAGATACTTGATAGCATAACGGTTCTGGTAAATTCCTTGCAGCATATTGCTAGCAAGCATGAAAAATGCCAGTAGAATACTCAGCAAACTCGCCCAGAAAAGCAGGCTTGCACCAGTTTTGTCCGGTCCGTAAAAGACTGTATTAAGCGGAAAAGCAAGGGTCATAATCCCAACGGTACTAGGCAGCATGATAAACAAAAACAGCTGAATATTGTTGCTGATAAGTGCAGCAAGCTCCTTCTTTTTGCCCTGTGCAAAGTTTTGCGTAACCAATGGCAAACCAGTCGCTGAAATGGATGTTGCAAAAGCAATAACAATCATGGTTAATTTATCCGGATTGGCAGCAAATAGTGCAAATTGGTCTAAAATCTCGCGTCTCGTCAAATCTGGATGGCGCCAGCTCATGATATTAGCAAAGGTAAACTGGTCAACCAAGCGGAAGAGTTGAATGCCTGAGCCCACAATGATAAAAGGAACGGCTTGACGAACCGTTTCAATCAAAAGTTCTTTAGAGTTGATTTTCAGCTCAGTTTTGCCGTATTTTGCCTCTAAATCTTTGAGAACCGCTGTTTCTCTTTTCAGGTACCAAAGCAGAACCGCCATACTGGCAATCATCCCGATAAATGCAGCAAAAGTCGATTGCACAACCGCATCCACATATTGACCATTCATGACACGCATGATGATAAATGTAGTGAGCAAAATGTAGAACACACGCGCAATCTGCTCAAAAATCTGCGAAATCGCCACAGGTGCAAGCTGATTATTCCCATTGAAATACCCACGAATAACACTCATACAAGGAAAAACCAACACAGCAATGGAAAGTGACTGCATAACAGGCACCAAACTCGGTCCACCACCTGCCCAATTTGCCAAAAGAGGACTAGCAAAATACATGATAATCGCCGAAACGAAGCCGACCACCGCCATGAATTTTAGAGCAGTTAGAAAGAGCTTTCGCGACAAAGCATATTCCTGCTTAGAATTATAATAAGCTGTCTGCTTTGAAATCGCCGCTGGAATACCAACCGATGAAATCAGTAAAAAGAGGGCATAAATATTGTAGCCCATCGAATACAGTGCATTCGCCAGCAAATCATGCTCGCCCATCCACATCATCCAAGGAATAATATAAACAGCTCCTAAAAGCCGAGAAATCAAGTTACCCGCTGACATCCACAAGGAACCACGCACCATCTGCGACTTCTGCTCACTCTGATTATCCAAAGGTACATCCGTTTTTTCAGTATTTGTATTCAAAATAAAACCCCTTACTTTCGTTTTTCAAGTTCAAAAAATGTTCCTTCCTATTCTAATTGTTTTAGCAAATGTTTTCAATCTTATGTTTGTAAAGTTTCTTGTAAGAATTGGGTGAAAATGAGAGTGAAATGAAAGAAAGATAACAGTTGTCTTTATTCTCCGGCTATTTATTGCTTAGTGAAAAAATTCATGTTAATCTACATTTGCTTATTTATAAATAGTAAGAAAAATGAAAAAGTGAGGCGATTTGTATGATGTCACCAGCAGAGATTTTGAGTGCAACCATCCATCATGGACGACATAAAGTAGATAAAAGTTTTGTAGAAAAAGCAATTTTAGGATTTATTGGCGGAGCGATGATTTCTTTAGGCTATCTTTTATATATCCGCGTCATTTCAAGTGTGGTTCATGAGCTAGGCTCTTTAGCTAGCTGGATTGGTGCCTGTGTGTTCCCGATTGGCTTGATTGTCATCTTGATGGCAGGAGGAGAGCTGATTACAGGGAATATGATGGCTGTTTCAGCAGCGTGGTTTGCTAAGAAAGTAACACTTAAAGAACTAGCAAATAACTGGGTAATTATCACGATTTTCAATCTTTTGGGTGCGTTTTTTGTCGCATTTGTTTTTGGACGTTTTGTCGGACTTTTAGATGGCGAGCCTTTCAAGGAAGAAACCATTGCCATTGCACAAGCCAAAGTTACGATGCCTTTCTTTAAAGCGCTAGTTTCTGGCATCGGTTGTAACTGGTTCGTGGGACTTGCCTTGTGGCTGAGTTATGGGGCGAAAGATGCGGCGGGGAAATTCTTTTCCATCTGGTTTCCTGTCATGACCTTTGTTGCCATTGGTTTCCAGCATAGCGTGGCAAATGCCTTTGTCATTCCAGCAGCGATTTTTGAAGGTGGAGCAACATGGATGGACTTTGTGACCAACTTCATTCCAGTCTATATCGGCAACATTATCGGTGGAGCAATTTTTGTCGGCGGATTCTACTTCTATGCTTATCGCAACGACCCTAAGATTGATTGGGAAGATGATGCATTGGGGCATTAATAATTTTATTATCGAAAAGAGCGAACTTTCGTCTGTTGAAAGTTCGCTCTTTTTATATTTTATCTTTCTACTTCCAAAATCTCAACACCAGCCTCAGTACCAACAATGACACGCTGAACCATATCAGTAAACAAACCATGCTCCACCACACCAGTAGTCGCGTCCAATTCCTTAGCTAATTCAAGTGGCTGATGGATTATTTGCAAGTGCAAATCAATGATATAATTGCCGTCATCCGTAATCAATTTCTCCCCACCATTCATGCGAAAGGCTGGATGATAGCCCTTTTCCTCAAACAAATGGAAAAGTTGAGCAGAACCATAACGAATTACCTCAACAGGCAAAGGGAATTTTCCAAGCTTTTCCACCATTTTCGAGCTATCCACAATCCAAATAATCTCTTTAGCATAACTTGCCACAATTTTTTCAAACAAAAGTGCCGCACCACCACCTTTGGTTCCCTGAAAATCAGCCGAAATCTCGTCCGCCCCGTCAATCAAAATATCCACATGACTAACTTCATCAATGGATTTCAAAGGAATACCTAACTCCTGCGCCTGTTTGGTTGTCCCATTTGAAGTCGTAACCCCAAGAATTTCTAAGCCCTCTTGTTTCATTCTGCGACCCAATTCTTCTACCATAAAATAAGCAGTCGAACCAGTTCCTAGCCCAACGATATCGCCACTTTTTACATACTGTGCGGACTTTACTCCGACTAATTTTTTCAATTCATCTTGTGTCATCTTCTCACCTGTTTTCTTCAATATAAGTATCATTTTATCAAATTTCAGCAAAAAAATCTTACAAATTCAAATAAAAATATTGACGGCAAACTACAATCGTGTTATATTGTCAAAGGTGCATATTTGGTCTTGTAAAAAGTAACATCTTGCAAGGCGTGCTGACAAAGTGCCATCTTGAAAAGCGTATCAAAACGCCTATTTTTATTTTAAACAAAAATGAACCGCCTGGATGTGTGGTTCTAGCCAAACTTAATTAGGAGGAAACAAAGGAATGCCTACAATTAACCAATTAGTACGTAAACCTCGTAAATCAAAAGTTGAAAAGTCTAACTCACCAGCTTTGAACAAAGGTTACAACAGCTTCAAAAAAGTTCAAACAAACGTAAACAGCCCACAAAAACGTGGTGTTGCTACTCGTGTTGGTACAATGACACCAAAAAAACCAAACTCAGCCTTGCGTAAATACGCTCGTGTGCGTTTGTCAAACCTTATCGAAGTAACTGCTTATATTCCGGGTATCGGACACAACTTGCAAGAACACAGCGTGGTATTGCTACGCGGTGGACGTGTAAAAGACTTACCGGGGGTACGTTACCATATCGTTCGTGGTGCACTTGATACTGCAGGTGTTACTGACCGTAAACAAGGCCGTTCTAAATACGGTACAAAACGTCCTAAAGGATAAGATTTCCTTAAAAGGATATAAACAAGCAAACTTACTACTATATAAATAGAAACATTTGACACAAGGAGGAATTTTGGATGTCACGTAAAGGACAAGCACCAAAACGCGAAGTATTGCCAGATCCAATGTATAACTCAAAAATGGTTACACGTTTGATTAACCGTGTAATGTTAGACGGTAAACGCGGTACTGCTTCAAAAATTATCTATAAAGCATTTGAACAAATCAAAGAAACTTCAGGAAATGATCCATTGGAAGTTTTCGAGCAAGCAATGGAAAACATCATGCCTGTATTGGAAGTTAAAGCTCGCCGTGTTGGTGGTTCTAACTACCAAGTACCAGTTGAAGTTCGTCCAGAACGTCGTACTACTTTAGGTCTTCGTTGGTTGGTAAACTACGCACGTTTGCGTGGTGAACACACAATGGAAGAGCGTTTAGCAAAAGAAATCATGGATGCCGCAAACAACACTGGTGCATCAGTTAAGAAACGCGAAGATACACACAAAATGGCTGAAGCGAACCGTGCGTTTGCTCACTACCGTTGGTAAGATTTTTCATTTTGAGAAAATCTTGCTTCAACTAATGAATTTTAGAGGGGCAAAGATACAAGTATCTTTGTCCCTTTCTTAAAATAAATATGGTATAATCAATACCGTATAACTTTTTATTAATAAAGGAGAAAACCTATAATGGCACGCGAATTTTCATTAGAAAACACTCGTAACATCGGTATCATGGCTCACGTTGATGCTGGTAAAACTACTGCTACTGAGCGTATCTTGTACTACACTGGTAAAATCCACAAAATCGGTGAAACCCACGAAGGTGCTTCACAAATGGACTGGATGGAGCAAGAACAAGAGCGTGGTATCACGATCACTTCTGCTGCAACTACTGCACAATGGAAAGGTCACCGCGTAAATATCATCGACACACCGGGACACGTGGACTTCACAATCGAAGTACAACGTTCTCTTCGTGTACTTGATGGAGCTGTAACTGTATTGGACTCACAATCAGGTGTTGAACCACAAACAGAAACAGTTTGGCGTCAAGCAACAGAATACAAAGTTCCACGTATCGTATTCTGTAACAAAATGGATAAAATCGGTGCAGACTTCTTGTACTCAGTATCTACTTTGCATGATCGTTTGCAAGCAAATGCTCACCCAATCCAATTACCAATCGGTTCTGAAGATGATTTCACTGGTATCATTGACTTAGTGAAGATGAAAGCTGAAATCTACACCAACGACCTTGGTACAGATATCGAAGAAACAGAAATCCCTGCAGAATACGCAGATCAAGCAGCTGAATGGCGCGAAAAATTAGTTGAAGCAGTAGCGGATACTGACGAAGAATTGATGATGAAATTCTTGGAAGGTGAAGAAATCACTGAAGCAGAATTGAAAGCAGCAATCCGTAAAGCGACTATCTCTGTAGAATTCTTCCCAGTATTAGCTGGTTCAGCCTTCAAAAATAAGGGTGTTCAGTTGATGCTTGATGCAGTTCTTGATTACCTTCCAGCACCAACAGACGTTGCGGCTATCCAAGGGATCAACCCTAAAACTGATGCACAAGAAGAGCGTCCATCATCAGATGAAGCACCTTTCGCATCACTTGCATTTAAAGTTATGACTGACCCATTCGTAGGTCGCCTAACTTTCTTCCGCGTATATTCTGGTGTTCTTTCATCAGGTTCATACGTATTGAACGCTTCAAAAGGCAAACGCGAACGTATCGGACGTATCCTACAAATGCACGCCAACACTCGTCAAGAAATCGACATGGTTTATTCAGGCGATATCGCGGCAGCTGTTGGTTTGAAAGATACAACTACTGGTGACACATTGTGTGACGAAAAAGCTCCTGTAATCCTTGAGTCTATCGAATTCCCAGAACCAGTTATCGAAGTAGCCGTTGAACCTAAATCAAAAGCTGACCAAGATAAAATGGGTGTGGCATTGCAAAAACTTGCTGAAGAAGATCCATCATTCCGCGTTACTACAAACGTAGAAACTGGCGAAACAGTTATCGCTGGTATGGGCGAATTGCACTTGGACGTATTGGTTGACCGTATGCGTCGTGAGTTCAAAGTTGAAGCAAACGTTGGTGCTCCTCAAGTATCTTACCGTGAAACATTCCGCGCACCTATGGTACAAGCGGAAGGTAAATTCGTACGTCAGTCTGGTGGTAAAGGTCAATACGGACACGTTTGGGTTGAATTTACACCTAACGAAGAAGGTAAAGGCTTCGAGTTTGAAAATGCGATCGTCGGTGGTGTGGTTCCTCGTGAATACATCCCAGCTGTTGAAAAAGGTCTTGCTGAATCTATGGATAACGGTGTACTTGCCGGCTACCCAATGGTAGATATCAAAGCAAAACTTTACGACGGTTCTTACCACGATGTCGATTCAAATGAAACTGCCTTCCGTGTAGCAGCATCTATGGCTTTGAAAGCCGCTGCTAAGAAAGCAAACCCAGTAATCCTTGAACCAATGATGAAAGTAACCATCACAGTTCCTGAAGATTACCTAGGCGATATCATGGGTCACGTAACAGCTCGTCGTGGACGCGTTGAAGGTATGGAAGCACACGGTAACTCACAAATCGTTAACGCGATTGTTCCGTTGTCTGAAATGTTCGGATATGCAACAACTCTACGTTCAGCAACTCAAGGACGCGGTACATTTATGATGGTATTTGACCATTATGAAGATGTTCCTAAGTCTATTCAAGAAGAGATTATCAAGAAGAATGGCGGGAATGCTTAAATCTTGAAATAGCTTTTGAAACCACATCTAGGGATAGGTGTGGTTTTTTGGTGTTTATTTTTCCACAACTATCTAGCTATTTTAGCAAAATAGTAATTTAGTACACTAAATTAGAGGAGAGTATTGCATACTCTCCTCTAACAACTAAGTGAGAATTAATCTAATTCATTTTTATTAAATGAAAATATTTGTAGTAAGGAGAAATAATATGAAAAAATCAATGAATTCTTAGATAATCTGCAGAGCAATGGTATTGAAGATTTAAGAGTGAATCTTGAAGATTACAACTTTAAATCGAATGAAGAAGCTAGCATCTATATTGACAGCGTAATTGAATTATTAAGAGAAATGTTAAAAAAGGAGAAATAATATGTCAGAAAAAATGAGATTGAAAAATGAATTAGAACAATTATTTAGAGAAAAGAATATGTCAATACCTGCAAAGAGCATGGAAGCACATGGCGAGGAAGTAATTTTCTTTGAGTTAAGAGATAGACTTAAAAGTACGGGTGCCCAAGCTGCTTTACTGGTTTTTTTAGATTCAACAAAAGTGCAGTTATTGTATACCGGAGTAGGACAACTTGAAGGAAACGTTAGGTGTCTTGAGGCACTAAATCAAGAGAATGCAAGAATAAATTATGGAGCTCATATAATAAACAATGGGCACCATCAATTCCGTTATACTGCATTAATTGATAATTTAAAAGCTCAGGATGTGGTTGACCTTGTATTTGCGGGTTTTAAGACTGTAGATAGAGCTTATGAAGGAATAATGAAAGCAAGATATTCATTCTCATAGGCGAAAAGTCTATTGAATGATGGAGCTGAAAAACTTAATTGTTTATAGTATTTTCTTGCATAAAGAAAGACGCAATATCTATTTAAGTGTGAACCTTGTTAATTGTAGCAGCATCTATGGCTCTTAAAGCCGCTGCTAAGAAAGCAAACCCAGTAATCCTTGAACCAATGATGAAAGTAACTATCACAGTTCCAGAAGATTACTTAGGCGATATCATGGGTCATGTTATTACTCGCTTACCTAAATTAGAGGAGAGTATTGCATACTCTCCTCTAACAACTAAGAGAGAATTGAATTAAGTTCATTTTTTAGAAAATTAAGAATTTTACGAAATACTGGAGAAGTTTAAGAATAAAATGATAGGAAAAACGTTGAAATACTCGGGGAAGATAAAAATTCCTGAAATAAAACAAGAGTTAGATGGAGAGCTTTATGCCAATGATGACGGAGCAACATATACCATAGTCATATATTCTTCATTAATAAATAGTTTTGTAGAAAAAATCGAGTTGCCTCGCAAAATTGAAAATTGCACATTGACTATTTCAAACGGCTTTTCTATCTCTTTATTAAAATTATCCCAAATTCCCATATTTTCAAAGCATTCTGAATTAAATGCTATCCAACACTATAATGATAATTATATTCATACGTTCTATTCTATCTGCTTTCTTGATAATTCAAGTGTAACAGGAGGTGATATTGAAAAGAAGACGGGGTTCTATGGGACGCTTACGTTGAAAAGTGAACTAGAACAGATTTGGAATCGAATAAACGGGCAGTATGTCATTTCATATACCGGTTATGGACGGTATAATCCTAAAATACTTGGATTTAAAAGAAATAATAAAAGAATTGACTTAAAAGAGAATTCATCAAAACAATATTGAGTTATGAAGCAGGACATTACGGCGATACAAAATATGGACGACTTGAACATGAATTACTAGAAAAAGAATTCTCTGATTTGAAATGGGAAAATGCTATACAAAGGTCTGTTGGTTACGAATTCCATTCTTTTGAACACAAATTGCAATATCAAATCGTTATCTATTTTTGTCAGATTGTGAAATAAAGATGAACTGCAAGTTGAAAAGTTAAGTTGAGATGATTTCGCTGAATGTAAAACTAAAAATACTATATGAAAGATTGAGGATTATTATGAGTGAAAGTTTACGAATGAAGGAAGAATTTATTGAGGTTTTGAGAACGTCTAACATAATAGACCGTTATTATGGTGATTTTACAGAGGGTGAACCTGCCTTTGGGATAGTCTTTAACTCAAACTACCTTGAAATGCGAGCTTCTTCAATATTATTAGAGTCAGAACCGAATTTCGAATTTATTGTACAGTTTTCGGAAACGGATATAAGATTCAAAAGTAAAAATTTAGTATCTATTTTTAGAATGAAAGGGTTAGACGTTAAGAAATATATAGAGGATTTCCATAACACTGCTGATCCATCGTATGGGGATAGATATGAAGGTGAAACTGTATATTATTTGGAAGGTTATTTTATTAACTCTTTGCGTTTTACTGTCGACTTTGAGTATTCAATTTCTATTTCTGATGCTTCGAAATTGATGGCTACTAATTCTAATAATCTCGGGAAAGAGATATTATTTTTGGCTGAAAAAATTTTATGGCAACATGATGAATTTATTTGCAAAGCTATACGTGGTGGCCGTTCTCCTATGGAAGTGTTATTAAGCCAGTTAAATAATAATGAAGAAGCTAGCAGCGAAATTGAAGCGTTAAGAGAAATGTTAAAAAAGGAGAAATAGTATGTCAGACAAAATGAGATTAAAAAATGAACTGGAACAATTACTTAAATTAATGCACGTCGAGGTGAGAGCATCTAGCTTTCAAGACATGGGTGAAGAATTTATTCGTTTCGATTTCGAGGTGATAGCATCTAGCTTTCAAGACATGGGTGAAGAAATTATTCGTTTCGATTTCATAGAAGATTTCATAGAAAAAGTGCCAGCAACTGGTACCCCTGTTAGTTTGAGTATTTACGTATTTGACGATAAAGTTCAAATCCTCCACGTTGGTGCTGGACAACTTGAGGGGAATACAAGATGTTTAGAGGTTTTAAACAAAGAAAATGCTGATATTACTTATGGGAGGCATTTCATCCTTAATGGGCAACACGCGTTTAGTTACGGTATGCTTATTAATGATTTAAAAGCAGATACAGTGTTAAGACAATTGGAACTTGCCTGTTTTACAGTTTTTAGAGCTACTGAAGCTATAATGAAAGCAAGGTATGCATTTTCTTAATTGGAAGTAAATCTTAAAGATTATCTATTCTTTTGTGATAGTGTAAAGGATTTCTTCAGAATTAGAAGTACATAGTGTCTACTGAACAACATGCCATTTTGCGAAAAGGTCTTTGAATCAGAGTAAGGAAGATGAAGGAGCGTTTGAAATCACTACGATTTTTAAGCTAGTAGTGATTGCAGGAATTTACGAGAAATAGTTAATATTTGATATTCCTTAAATCACCTATTTTTGAAAGAGATTTAAGTGGTTATTACAGAAAATGTAATAGCCACTTTTCATTCTCCCATTGACTATCCCCACCAACATGCTATAATAATCAATTGCGTCAACAAATACAAAAAACGGAGAATATCAATGGAACAAAACACAACTATCAACGTAAAACAAGTCATCATCGACCCATCTGCACTAGGCTTATTCGGATTGGCCATGGTCACTTTAGATGCCTCATTCCAAAAATTAGGCATGACTACTGGCATTGCGGGCATTTTACCTTGGGCGATTTTTCTGGGTGCTTTTGCGCAAATCGTGGCGGCGGTTTATGATGCTAAACACAACAATACTTTTGGAGCGACAGCATTTTTTGCTTATGGCTTTTTCTGGTTGGGTACTGGCTTGACTTGGATGATTTCAAATGGGGTTTTTGGCCCAATCCTGCAAGAAATGTATGACCCAAATCAGCTAGCTGTTGCTTTTGTCGGTTATTTCATCTTCACTTTGATTATGACGGTGGCGGCTATTGAAACAAACAAGCTCTTATTCATTATCTTTTGTTTGATTGACCTTCTTTTCTTAGGTTTAGCTCTATCAACTTTCGGTATTGCTGAACACGCGACACATTTATTGGCAGCTTATGCAGAGCTTTGTATTGCCATTGTTTCGTTTTATGGTGTTGCGGCAAATATGCTCAACAAACAGTTTGGCTATACATTTTTGCCAGTCGGAAAACCTTTTGGAATTTTTGTAAAAGGGAAATAAACTATACAAATGAACTGCACGCTAATTGCTGGACTAGCAATTAATGTGCAGTTTTTGTTGTGAAGATGAATTTACGCTCGTCAATTATCACAATTAATAAAGTCTAGTAATTACCTTTATCTAGCGTTATACTATGAGTATCAAAGACAAGGGAGTAAATAAATGAAAAAACTGATTATCAATGCAGATGATTTCGGCTACACGCCGGGTGTGAGTTTGGGGATTATTGAGGCGCACAATAAAGGGATTGTGACTTCGACGACTGCTCTGGCGGTTTCTCCTCATTTTATGGAGGCTATGGAGCAAGCTCGCTTACTTGCACCACGTCTTGCCATTGGGGTGCATTTGGCTTTGACCTTGCGTCATTTTAAGCCGATTTTACCAGCGGATAAAGTGCCAAGCTTGGTTAATGAGTGTGGAGAGTTCAAAACGACCAAAGAATTAATCGCTAGTGGAGCGAATTTTGCTGAGGTGGAAATGGAATGGGAGGCACAGATTTTGCGTTTCCTAGAAAGTGGCTTTACACCGACGCATTTTGACTCGCATCATAATTCCCATTATTTTGCTAAAGAGCTACTAGATATCGCTTTGAAACTGGCGAAAAAGTATAATGTGCCATTGAGAAACTGCGAGGAGCCTGTGCAATTTCCATTTGCTCGCTTGAAATCTTTCACAGGGCAAAGCATTCCAGATGTCAGCTTGATTGATTATTATGGCACAACGCCGACGACGGATTTCTTGTTTGGGAATTTTTATGGCGAGGAAGTGAGCTTTGAAACCATTGAGAAAAACTTTGAGGAAATGGTCGCAAGTGACGGAGAAATCTTTGAAATGAACTGCCATCCAGCCTTTATCGACCCGCTTTTGACAAAAGTTACTAGCTATTTGGATTATCGTACAAGCGAGCTTGAAATATTGTGTGATGAGCGATTGAAGAATTGGTTACGTGAGAAGAATATTCTTTTGACTACTTTTAAAGCTATTCAGCCTAAATAAAAAATGTCGCTTTGACCGAAAATCAAAGCGACATTTTTGTTTTATAATACAGCTAGAATAATGAAGTTAAGGATAAAGAGAATATCCACCACCACAATAATCGGCGAAATTTCTCTAGGTTTGCCTTTGACGATTTTCACTAATGTGAAGAAGATAAATCCAGCCGCAATCCCGTAGGAAATGCTGTAGGACAAGCCCATAAACACTGAAGCAAAGAAAGCAGGAATTGCATCTTCAAGGTCAGCCCAGTTGATATCTTTGAAACTGGCCATCATCATGCAACCGACCAAAATCAAAGCAGGAGCAGTTGCCTGCGCAGGAACAATCGCGATAACTGGCGAAAGTAGCACACTTAAAGCAAAGAAACCAGCAGTGAAAACAGAAGTCAAACCAGTTCGTCCGCCAGCACCAATCCCAGCAGCAGATTCTACATAAGTTGTGGTATTAGAAGTACCGAAAATCGCACCGATACTTGTCGCAATGGCATCTGCAAAAAGTGCCTTGTCCATTTTCGTGTTGAACCCTTTAGAATCCTCCAAAGCATCTTCATCTTCCTTAGAGAAAATCCCTGTTCTACGCCCTGTTCCGATGAAAGTACCGATAGTATCAAAGGTATCTGATAGAGAAAATGCCAAAATCGTCATCAAAACTTGTGGGATTTTGCTAGCATCACTGAAAAGTGAGCCCATACCGTCGGCACTAAAAGCTGCACCAAAGGTTGTGCCCAAACTCTCAAAAGTCGCGCCAACACTATTGTCTTGCCAGTTGATAGCAGACAAATCCACCACACCCATAGGAATGGCGATAATAGTAGTGATAATAATACTGAGCAAAATCGCTCCTTTGACATTGGCAACCACTAAGACCGTCGCAATGAGCAAACCGATAACAGCAAGGATAATTGCAGGAGAGTTGAAATAAGCCAAAGCCGGAACGACACTATTGCCATTGACCGCGCCATTCACAGGGTCAGCCTGAATGGTAAAGGAGAAAAGCTCGGCATTTTTTAGCCCTACATAAGCCACGAAAATCCCGATACCACCACCGATTGCGTGCTGCAAACTTTCAGGAATGGAATGAATAATCATCTTACGAATTCGAGTTACGGTAATAAAAATATTAATCAACCCACAAATGAAAACCATAGCAAGTGCCTCTTGCCAAGTGTAACCCAGACCGAAAACAACGGTAAAAGTGAAGAAGGCATTCAGCCCCATACCCGGAGCCTGCGCGTAAGGGACGTTGGCGAAAAGCGCCATAACCAGTGTCCCAATGACTGAGGCGATAATGGTCGCTAGAAAGACCGCCTGAAAGGGCATGCCTGTCTGCGAGAGGATGGATGGATTGACAAAAAGAATGTAGCTCATGGCAAAAAATGTCGTAAGCCCCGCCATAAACTCCGTGGAAACGTTGGTTTTATTGGCTTTTAGTTGAAAAAGTTTTTCCATAATGTTCAGCTCCTTTGGTTTGCTTTTGGATTGAAAAAAATAAGTTCAACTGGATTATAAAATAGCAAGGGTTATATATCAATTCATAGCCTAAAGATTGTTCTTTTAAATGGAGGAATGTTCGGCTTTCAAGATGATTGTAGGAGAAAAGAGAAAAAGACGGAATTTAGAAAAGTCCGTCTTTTGTTTCCACTCGAATTTCTTCCATAGAAAAAGGATGAACAAAGAAAAGCTCCTTCGCGTGCAACATTAGTCGCTCATCTTTGGTTGGACTATACAAGGGGTCGCCGATTATCGCGTGATTGATTGACAAAAGATGCACCCGAATTTGATGCGTGCGTCCAGTATCCAATATTATAGCAAGAAAACTCCTGTCTGCCTGCGCTTTTTCCACATGAATATGCGTAATCGCCACATCCCCGCGTCTTTCATCAATCACTCGCTTGCGTCGGTCATGGCGGTCTCTGCCAATTTTTTTGTTAATGGTAAAGTCACTAGGTGTAACCAATCCAGCTACAATCGCCTGATATCTGCGATGAATATTCTTTTTCTCTAGCATTCTACTCAAAATCGGCAGGATAAAAGGATTTTTAGCAAACAAAATCGCTCCGCTTGTTTCCTTATCCAAACGATGAACAACATACGGGATTTGCCCATTTTCCGCTAAATAATCAGCCAAATGATTAAGCAAAGTATCATATTCATCAGGCTGATTGGGATGAGTTTTCAAGCCATATGGTTTGTTTAGAATAATTAACTGTTCATCTTCAAACAGTACATTTACCTTTGATTTATCGCCCAAAAGCACGTTTGGTTTTGGATAATCTTCCGCTTCAAAGGTCAGTGTAACCAAATCATTTGCCTGTGCTTTTTCATGAAACATCTTTGTTTCGCCATTTACCTGCACATTTTTGCGAATTCTTAAAAAATGCCGCACCTTTCTAGGCACTAGCCAATCGACCTCCAAAAGCTCGCGGATTTCCTTTTCCTGAAAGTTTTCGGGTAGTTTAATAGTAATTTCCACAATCCTCACCTCAGCTCAATTATACCTGAAATGTCAGTTTCTGCGATAATTAAGCCCAAAGTCCCAACACAAGCTAGCCAAAGTATGATAAAATTTTAGAGATATTTGTGCGAAGGGATAAGCAGATGAAAAACAACAAAAGAAGAAAAAAAAGCAATCTGCCACCTGCCTTGAAGAAATTTTTTGCATGGTTGCGTCCGCATTGGCGTCGTTTCCGGATTTGGCAGAAGGCATATTTTAAAAAATACCATGTTTGGAAATTGATTGTGCTGGCGATTATGTCGGCTGGGTTGATAATGTCCACATACTTGTTTATTTTGGCCAAGTCGTCAGATGTGGGGACACTCATGTCTTCTATGGAAGCTAGAACGACGATTTTTGATGAATTTAATGAAGAAGTAGGTCCCTTGTTTAACACGCGTGGAACCTTTGTTCAGCTCGACCAGATTAGTCCTTATGTGGTTCAGGCAGCGGTTGCCACAGAAGACCGGACTTTTTGGACCAATCGAGGATTTGACTTGCGCGGGATTGCGCGGGCGGCGGTTGGGTTGATTGTTCATCGCGGCGGACTTTATGCTGGCGGTGGTTCAACCATTTCTCAGCAGTTAGCTAAAAACGCCTTTTTGTCGCTCGACCAGACCTTTGATAGAAAGGCACGAGAGCTGTTCTTAGCCATTGAGTTAAACAGGCAATTTACAAAAGATGAGATAATGACCATGTACCTAAACGATACCTTTATGGGAAATGGCGTTTGGGGGATTGAAGACGCGTCTAAGAGATATTTTGGGGTGCCTGCCAGTCAGCTCAATTTAGGTCAGGCGGCCACTTTAGTTGGAATGATGAATGGTCCGAGTATTTTTAATCCCATTGACAACCCAGCCAATGCCAATGCTAGACGAAATATTGTCCTGCAAAACATGGTAACAGTCGGCGATATTACGCAAGCGCAAGCAGATGAACAAAAGGCGATAGATATTGCAACAACACTCAACAATGCCTTTGTACCACGAGCTGACAGTTACAGATTCCCGTCATTTTACGATGCAGTTATTCAAGAAATCCTACGAGAAACCAATTTGACTGATGAAGATATTCTTAATGGCGGTTTCCAGATTTTTACTACATTGAATGTAAGTTATCAAGAGGCCATGCAAAATGTCATGGCAAATGACGCTTTCTTCCCACAGTCACAGATTGACGGCACCTTTGCAGAGGGAGCAAGTATCGCTATGGACCCAGCCACTGGTGCGGTTCAAGCGCTAGTTGGCAGACGTGGCAATCCTGCTGAACAAGGTTTCCGCTCACTCAACTACGCCACACAAGGAATGCGCTCGCCGGGTTCAGCCATTAAGCCGATTGTGGTTTACACGCCAGCTATCGAAGACGGCATGACACCACAGACGATTTTGGAAGACAAACCTCAGCCGTTTTACTCTGTGGCACAGAATTTCTCCAGAACCTATGCAGGCGAAGTGCCAATGTATGTGGCTTTGGCGGACTCACTTAACCTGCCAGCTGTATATCTCTTACACAAATTAGGCTTACAAAGAGGGTTTGACGAAGGGATAAAATTCGGCTTACCATTGGTACCTGAGGACAAGTATTACGGACTTTCACTGGGCGGTTTGAAAGAGGGTGTAACTCCTTTACAACTGACACAAGCCTATGCACCATTTGCCAATCGAGGTGTGCAGATGCAGGCGCACTTTGTCCGCAAAATCGTGGACTCCACTGGACGAGTGGTTTATCAAGCCAACCCAACTGAGCGAAGAATTATGAGTGAAGCAACAGCCAAGACCATGACTGCTATGATGTTGGGTACCATGACCAACGGAACGGGCGTGAATGCCAATCCAGCAGGCTATATCATGGCAGGTAAGACTGGCACGACGGAAACTGCTTGGGATGCAAGCTTAACCCAAGACCAATGGGTTCTTGCCTACACGCCAGATGTGGTTCTTAGCACATGGTTGGGCTTTTCTGCCCCTAGTGCAGAGGCAGGCAGATTTATGGTTGGTACATCCACCAATCAGGCATCGGCAATCTTTAACAGCATTGCCAGTGGGATATTGCCGCAAACCTCTGGAAAAACATGGCAAAGTCTCTATCCGGGCGTGCAAAATCCATTCTTCGGAACTTCGCAAGAAGGAGCGCCAGCTCAGGAATCAACAGGTGATTTCAATGTTGGTTCAGATGACCTGCGCAATCGTGCCAATGAGGCATTGGATAATGCTAGACGAAATGCACAAAGCCTTCTTGAACGCGGTCGCCAAGCAGTAGATACCGTTCGCGATGCTTTTAGCACCATTCGTCAAAGATATTTTGGAAATTAGGTCGAATATTAGAGGATACTTTGTTACAATAGAAATATCTCATAAAAGAAAGTAGGAAGAACATCAATGATTAATCTTTACGACACAGCCAACCAATTAGAAAGCGAATTGCGTCAAGTGCCTGAATACTTGGCAATCAAAGAAGCTTTTGCAAAAGTAAAAGCAGACGAAGCAGCAAATACTATCTACATGGAATACCGCAGCGTACAAGAAGAAATGCACGCGAAAATGATGACAGGCGCAATGCCGGGCGAAGACGATAAGGCAAAACTTCAAGAAGTAGGTCAAAAAGTTGAAGCCAATGAAGTTATCCGCGTATTATTGGATGCAGAAATGAAATTCTCAGCTTTGGTGCAGGAAATGAACCGCATTATCATGCGCCCAATTCAAGAGATTTATGACGAACGTTAATTAGTAGTAAACAAGGAGACTGCCCCAAAACCCTCCGCCCACTTTGCAATACGAACATTATAGAAGCAGGACGCAAGCGATCTCGGAGAAAACCGCTCCGAGTTTGCTTGCGTCCTGCTGTCTTAACGTTCAGTTTTGCGGGGACTGGAAGATTAATGGGTCAGCTTCAATTCTTTCGTGCCTAATCGGCTGCGGGGATGTTCGTATTGCAAAGTGGGCTACGGACTTTTGGGGCAGTCGTTTTTTTGCTGTTTTCACAAGAAAAAAAGATAAATAAATCTTTTCTCATACAAACCAATGAATTCTTCTTCTGTAATTGGAGATAAAAACAACTTGTTTGCTTATTTAGCGATAAATGGAAGTTTCAAAACTTTAAAATGAGAACTGCATGAAAAATGATGCGTTTTCATGAATTTTAAGCAAAAGATTTCTGTTGTTTTAATGGAATTAACTTGTTATATTAGGTATAGAAATACAACTTGTACGGACAACCAACAAAGGTATGTGCAATAAGAAGGAGAAAAAATTATGTCAAAATTTGCAAATGATGCAAAAGTTTTGCTACAAGCAATCGGCGGGAAAGAAAATATCGCCTCTTTGAGCCATTGTGCCACGCGTCTGCGTTTTGTTTTAAATGACGAGAGCAAGACAGACAAAAAAGCTATCGAAAACTTGGAGTCAGTCAAAGGAATGTTTACCAATGCCGGTCAGTTTCAAGTAATTATCGGTAACGAAGTAGCAAGTTTCTACAATGAATTTACAAAAATCTCAGGTATCGAAGGTGTGTCAAAAGAAGCAGTAAAAGTTGCTGCAAAACAAAATCAAAATGTCCTACAACGTATTGTTGGCGTTTTGGCTGAAATCTTTGGGCCATTAATCCCAGCAATAATCGTTGGTGGTTTGATTTTAGGATTTAGAAATATTTTAGAGGCTGTACCAATGGGCTTTTTGGACGGTCAAACGATTACACAAATTTCGCCATTCTGGAACGGTGTAAATAGTTTCCTATGGCTACCGGGCGAGGCGATTTTCCACTTCCTACCAGTTGGTGTGACTTGGTCGATTGCTAAGAAAATGGGTACTACACAAATCTTAGGAATTGTGCTAGGTATTACCCTAGTTTCTCCACAGCTCATGAACGCTTGGGGTGTAGCAACAGCAAGCCCAGAGGCGATTGCAGCGCACACGATTGACTTTGGCGCATTCAGCATTTTCATGCGTGGCTATCAAGCACAAGTTATCCCAGCCATGATGGCAGGATTTTTACTAGCTTACCTAGAAATCTTTTTCAGAAAGAGAATTCCAGAAGCAGTTTCAATGATTTTTGTGCCATTCTTCTCGCTAATCCCAGCGATAATCGCTGCTCATGTGGTTCTTGGTCCAGTGGGCTGGTGGTTGGGTAATGGTATCAGCACGATTGTCAATGCTGGTCTAACATCAAGCCTAAACTGGCTCTTCTCATTCATCTTTGGCACCTTGTATGCTCCACTTGTAATCACAGGCTTGCACCACACCATGATTGCCATTGATACAGAGCTAATCGCAAACTTCGGCACAACAAACTTGTGGCCAATGATTGCAATTTCAAACATCGCTCAAGGTGCAGCAGTTGCAGGAATTGTCATCGCACACCGCGGCAACAAAAAAGAAGAACAAATCTCAATCCCAGCAATGATTTCCGCATGGTTAGGCGTAACCGAACCAGCAATGTTCGGGATTAACCTAAAATATATGTTCCCATTCATCGCAGCCATGATAGGCTCAGGTGTTGCCTCAATGGTATCAACCCTACTAGGCATCCGCGCCAACTCAATCGGCGTAGGCGGACTACCCGGCATCCTAGCAATCCGCGGACAAGATATGCTAAGTTTTGCATTAGTAATGCTAATCGCAATTATCGTACCATTCGTCCTAACCCTAGCCTTCAAAAAAATCGGCATCTTCAACAAAATCGAAGCCGAAGAAGAACAAACAGTAGTGACATTGAACGACACAGTAGTAGAAAAAACAATAGAAACCCAAAACACAACAACCACACAACTAAACGAAACACAAACAGCACTAACAGAAAACTAAAAATCTAAGGGGATGTGACAGAAGTATGGAGCCTACTAAGACATCCGAACATTCCCGCAGCGTTTAGAGGGAGTTTGAGGCTCACGAGGAATGGCATTCGATCGGCTTTTGCTCGAAGTCGCTTCCGCCCAGCTGCTCTAATGTTCGGATGTCTTAGTAGGCGGAAGACTTCTGTCACATCCCCGATTTGAAAGTAAAACTTAAATGCTTTTCCCTTTCCCAACAGGACTACGACGAGCAAAATCAACAAACCGAAACTTATCCACCTGATGACGACTTTCAGTAAACTGAAACAACGTAGAATTACTCAAATAAACATGACTTTTCACACAAACAACATTAATATCCTTAGCAGTCAAATCTAAATATTCACGGTCAAGTTCCGTCAAAGGCACAACCGTAAATTCCTTTTCTGCATAAGCGATATTCATGCCAACCGTATTCTCAAAATAATCATAAATCGAATGCTCCGCAATAGCTTTCGTCATTTGCGGAATATACTTAGCCAGAAAAATATCCTCATCCAAAATAACCGCCTTGTTATCCACATAGCGAATACGTTTCATAAACCAAGCCATCACACCAACAGGCAACCCAGTCCGATCATGTACTTCGTCATTAATTACTTCCTGATACATCTCAACAAGCTTGGTACGAGAGGCAAAGCCGCTGTCTTTTTGCAACTCAGCATAACTAGTCAAACCAGAAACCGGAAAATTAATCTGACTTCTCTGGATAACACTAGACCCACGCCCTTGATGTTTTTGGATAATTCCAGCTTGCATAAGCAAAGACAAAGCCTTGCGGATAGTATCACGACTAGCCTGATATTCTTCGGCAAGTTCTTTTTCAGAAGGCAAAAGTTCTCCTGCTGGATAGGTATTTTCTTTTATTTTTTCTTCAAGGTCATGATAGACTTCTTCGTATTTTTTCATGGCTTACCTCGCAATATTTTATTAATTAAGTTTACCACAATACAATCGAAACGGAGGTTTCATTAATGACATTTAAAGACAAGGTAGTCTATCAGATTTATCCCAAGTCTTTTTTGGATACGAATAACGATGGAGTTGGCGATTTAGAAGGCATTCGGCAAAAGTTACCATATTTGGCGGATTTGGGTGTTGATATGATTTGGATGAACCCTTTTTATCCCTCACCGCAAAAGGACAATGGCTATGATATTTCCGATTATACCGCAGTAGATGCACGCTTTGGCACAATGGCAGAGTTTGAAAAACTAGTTCAAGAGGCTCAAACTTACGGTATCGGTATTATGTTGGATATGGTATTAAACCATGTGTCTATTGAGCATGAGTGGTTCCAAAAAGCGTTAGCTGGCGATAAAAAGTATCAGGATTACTTTATCCTGCGAGATGAACCAACGGATTGGGTGTCAAAATTTGGTGGCAACGCATGGGAGAAATTCGGCGATACGGACAAGTATTACCTGCATTTATTCGACAAAACACAAGCAGACCTCAACTGGCGCAACCCACAAGTCCGAAAGGAGCTTTTTGAGGTAGTCAATTTCTGGAAAAATAAGGGCGTAAAAGGTTTCCGTTTGGACGTTATTAATGTCATCGGCAAAGATGAAATTCTGCAAAACAACTCAGAAAACGAGGGCAAGGCAGAATATACCGACAAACCAATTACCCATGATTATCTACAAGAGCTCAACCGCCAAACATTTGGTAGCGACGAAAGCATTATTACAGTCGGCGAAATGAGCTCAACTAGCATTGAAAACTGCATTCTCTATACACAACCAGAGCGAAAAGAACTATCTATGGTTTTCAATTTCCATCATTTGAAAGTCGATTACGAAGACGGACAAAAATGGACCAAGACCGATTTTGACTTCATGAAACTCAAAGAGCTACTACACAGTTGGGGCAAGGAAATGAGCGACAACAGTGGCTGGAATGCACTTTTCTGGAACAATCACGACCAACCTCGCGCGCTCAATCGCTTTATCGATGTGGAAAACTATCGCGTAGAAGGCGCGAAAATGCTAGCAGCAGCAATTCATCTCAATCGCGGAACGCCATATATCTACATGGGCGAAGAAATCGGCATGATTGACCCAGATTTCGCGCGCATGGATAATTATGTGGATGTGGAGTGTCTTAATGCTTTCGACAATCTTTTTGCCAACGGAAAAAGTCACGAAGAGGCATTTGAGATTGTCAAAACTAAATCTCGCGACAACTCACGCGTGCCAATGCAGTGGGACGACAGCACCAATGCTGGATTTTCACAGACAGCACCGTGGCTGAGTGTAGGAAAAAGCTACAAGGAAATCAATGTTAAAAAGGAATTGGCACAAGGAGATATTCACTCCTTTTACAAAAAATTGATTGCCCTACGCAAGCAATATAGTGTAATTTCTGAGGGAGATTACCAACCCTACCTTGAGGCTGATGAACAAGTTTATGCCTATATCCGCGAAGATAGCACAGCCAAAGTTTTGGTAGTAAACAATTTTTATGGAAAAGAAAGAACAGTTTCTATTCCAAAAGAGTTTAGAACTGGCAATGTTTTGATAAGCAACTATAATAAAAAAGAGTTAAGTTCAACTGTAGATTTAGCCCCTTACGAAACTCTCGCCATTTATCTAGGAAAATAAAAGATAGCAGACAAGGAAATGATTTCCAGTGTCTGTTTTTTGTTTGTCCGTCAAGCGTTGCTTGATACTTACCTGAAAGTTAAGAGCATTTCTCAGGTTTTCACAACAAAACTTTCAGTAATCGGAGTATAATGAAGCCAAACCAAGTGAAGAAAAGAGTTGATTGGCATGACGGCAAATTTCCGCAAATACATACTAATCGGACTATTCTTTGGCTTGGTCTTTTTTGCGTTTACACCGATAAAAGTGCTAGGAGCAACAAGTTCGACTATCAAGGTCAACTACACCTACTACAACAATCTAGGGCAAAAAGTAACCAAAACAAAAGGAACTTACCGCGTGACTAATGGCAAGTCTTTTTCGCTTGCAAGCAACGCTATGCCCAATGTTGCAGGCAATACACGAGCAGGAGTAAAGAGTTTCAAAGTGACAAAATCACAAACTGTAACAGTGGGCTATGAGCGCAATAACTACACCTTGACACAAGTTATGGAAAACTCTGCAAAGCAAAGTTTGGCAACACCCAAAAAAATCAGTGTACCTTATGGAGCCAACGCTACTAGCAATGTACCGACACAACTAAGTTACAATAATAACTACTACTTTCTCCCAGTCGCTCAGACTACCCAGCGGATAACGGGTAATAAAACCATTTATTTTACTTACTATCAACCAACTTTAACCAATATCAAAAACAATGTCGTAAGCGACACTCGATATACAGGCAACAACTATCTACCAGTAGAAACGGACAGGCAAGTGCTTATAGATGCGTTAAATCCTGTCAGCTATCCAACCACCTACAAACAGCTTTCTGGAACTCTAGGCGTAGCCAAAAACAGCTACGGTATTAATGTAACCAATCTAACCTACAAGGTCGGCTCAACTACTCGGCAGGCAAAACAAACAGATTTTATCAATTTTACTTCCAGCAACCCAAATGTCATAAAAGTTAATGCAACAACTGGCGATATCCAATCAATCGCTCCGGGAAGTGTGACAATTACAGCGACTTTCAAATGGAATACGGCTGAAAAAGTAAGTTTCCCAGTGACAGTAACCAGCCATGACACACAAGAAACCGTCGTGCTAAAGGACTATCTGACCAATCAAACCCTGCAAATGTACTGGCTAAGTTCAGCTATAGTAGCTCAAGCACAAAAAGAACTGCCTTTGATACTAGCAAGCAACAATGCGACAATGAGCTCTAGCCAAATCGATAAATACAATGCTCTGAGAAATTGGCTGGCAAAACAGCCCTATGACTATCTCTTGTGTGCCGCAACAGACGCCACTACGCAGGCACAACTAAACAGCATTTATTCCTTTGAAAAAGACCCAAACAGCGATATTTTGGACTATATTCCCTTGTTGGACACACTTTCCATGATAGACGACAGTGCCAATGACACGATTTTGGATGTTCATAGTGGTGTAAGCTTGAAAACCGACAATCTCTTGCACGTAACCTATACATTCAGCGATAATGGACAGAATGAAAGCTATGTCGGTACTGGCAGTGGGATTGGGATTTGTCAGGATTATTCGGATGCCTTTACCTTGTTGGCAAATTTAGCCGGTATCAAGGCAACAACGATTACCTCAAGCTCATTAGACCATGCATGGAATGCAGTCAATATTGATAATCAATGGTACGAAACAGACCTGACTTGGATGAATAGCAACTATCAATCAGGTGGTGTCGTCAATGGTTTCAGCAAGCTCTATGACTACAATCCGGGAAGTTCAGCACCTAGCGTGGCGGAGTTTGACAATGTGCCGATAAATGCTCTAGGTCAACCAGTTATCACGAGTTCAGACGGAGGAGTTTATGCCATAAATGCCAATGGCGATGCGGTTTCGACCAAAGCTCCTAATGGTTATCAATATGACCTAAATAGCGATGCCGTTATGCTTTATTCCCACGGAGCAGCTATTGATAATTACTACGGCTCGCCAAATCCTGACGCACCATTTGCGTCAGCGCTGAAAGCACAAGCACTAGCCAATTACCCAACACCGTAGATAGAAGGAGTAGCCTATGAAAAAGAAAATTCTCTACATTTTAGCAGGCACCTTCCTTTTGTCAGGGCTTTTTCTCTCGCTTGCTAAAGCACCCATCCAAACCAATCAAAGACCTGAAAACTCAGGCAAACATCTAGCCAAAACCTTCAATAGCACACAAGAAGAAACCAGCACACAAACAATCAGCCAACTGATAAGTCAAACCAGTTCAAGCACACAAGAAACTTCAGCCACAAGTACGACACCAACAAGTACAATAGAAGAAACCAGCCTAGCAAGTCAAAGCCAATCACTAACAAGCACTAGTTTAGAGCAAGAAATCACCAGCTCAACTCAAGAAGAAACAAGCACAATAGCAGATGACAAATTAGCAGGCAGTCAAACACAAACAGGCGCACCATTTATCATTCTTTACACCAATCCAGACGGCGTGACAAGAAGAAGTCCTGTCCTATTTTCCAGTCAGGAAGAAGCGCAAACCTTTGCAGCAAAAATCTACCCAACCGCCAAATCCATCCAAATCCTAGCCAAAGGAACAGGTGGATGAATGAAAGTTTTCATGACGATTTACAAACTGTACTAGTCAATTTCTAAAAATAAAAAATAATATTGCGTTGAACTCAAGTCGGAAAAAGGTATAATAACGAATGAAGAATTTCTCTTCAAATTTATGATATGAACTGCACTTGCAGTTGATATAAATATTTTTATTTCACTTTTCATTATTTTAAGAAAGAGGGTAAAAAACAATGGATGCTATTACAGCATGGATGGAAAAATACTTCATCCCAGTCGCGGGCAAAGTCGGCTCGCAAAAACACTTAGTTGCTCTACGTGACGCCTTTATCGGTATGTTACCAGTAACTATGGCTGGATCTCTTGCGACAATGATCTCAGCAATCGTAACTACAGTTCCATCATCACTTCAACAGTTGATTCAAGGAACAAATTCAGATGGTTCATGGACTCTTGCAAATACACCAGTTTTCCAACAATTAAACGGTATTGCAGGTTTCGTAAACCAAGGTACATTAACAGTTATCGGTCTTATTTTCGCATTTTCATGGGGTTATCAATTATCTCGTGCCTACAAAGTTAACGAACTTGCAGGTGGTATCATCGGTGTCTCAACTTTAATGGCTGGTCTTCCAAACATCATGGGCAAAGCTACTGAAGGTTTGACTTTGGATAATCTTCACTCATTGATTTCATCAGGTGCTGTACCTGCTGGAACTGCTAACCTTACTGAAGACCAATTATCTTTAGTAACTACAGCTATTAACGGTGGCGTTTCTAACCAAGCAGGTCAAACTTGGATGCCATCATTCTTCTCTGCACAAATGAACGCAATGGCTTACTTTACAGTAATCATCATGGGTGCAATCACTGTTATCACTTATGCTAAATTGATGAACAGCGACAAACTTTCAATCAAAATGCCAGACAGCGTGCCACCAGCAGTTGCTAAAGCATTCTTGGCTTTGATTCCTACAATCGCTGCACTTTCACTTGGCGGATTAATCTACTACGTTGTATCATTGTTCTCTGATGAATCAGTAGTATGGTTGGTTGCTCACTATATTGCAGAACCATTCCAACGTCTATCTCAAGGTATTGGACCAGTTCTTCTATTAACATTCATGCAATCACTCCTATGGATCTTCGGTATCCACGGACCAAACGTACTTTCTCCAGCTTTGGATGGTATCTGGGGTCCTCTTGGATTGCAAAATATCGAAGTTTTCAACAACGTTGGTTTGCAAGGCGTTCGCGACTTAGTTGCAGGTGGTCACACTTCTGCTGCAACAGCTAATGCGAACGGTGAATTCGTATCTCTTTGGGTGCGTGGTTCATGGGATGCCTTCTCAATGTTTGGTGGTTCAGGTGGTACAATTACACTTCTAATTGCTATCTTCTTGTTCTCTAAACGTGCAGACTACAAAACAGTTGCTAAATTGGGTATCGGACCTGGTATCTTCAACATCAATGAGCCTGTATTGTTCGGTCTTCCAATCGTTATGAACCCAATCTTCATGGTTCCATTTATCCTAGCACCAATGGTTGCCGTTCTTATCGGTTTCCTTGCAACAACTTGGGGCTTGGTAGGTCCAGTTGTACTTTCAGTTCCTTGGGTAACTCCTCCACTCTTGAATGCCTTCATGGCTACAGGTTTTGACTGGAGAGCGATTGTTGTAACAGCTATCTGTATGGTAGTTAGCTTGCTTATCTGGGTACCATTCGTAGTTGCTGCTAACACAATGGAAGCAGAAGAAGCTGCTGAAGAAGAAATCTTCTCTTAAGATACAACTAACAAAATAGAAAACTTTTTGAGGGGTTGTGGCGGATGTGTTTCGCTACAATCCCTTTTTTAAAATTGGAGGATAAATACATGACCATGTGGGGTTTAGGATTTATTAGTTTAGGCTTATTGCTCATTACTTATCGACAAGGTCTTATCGGCTTTTTGGTCTTAGGTTTGGGTGTAGCTATGTTTTTTGTTGGTAGAAGAAAAGAAAAAGAAAATGCCACAGATGAAAAGAAGACAAAAAAATAAGAAGAAAAAGAAATGGAAACTTTTCTGCCATTTCTTTTTATTTTTGTCCTAAGTGTGATAGACTAAAAAAGTAAATTATCTTTTTAAAACGGAGGAACGCTTTATATGTCAATTGATTTTAAAAAAGAAGTAGAAGCTCGTCGTGAGGATATGATGGCTGATTTGTTCACGCTTTTGCGTATCAATTCAGAGCGCGACGACTCAAAAGCAAGTGCTGAGTTTCCATTTGGACCGGGTCCAGTTGCAGCTATGAAGAAAATGCTTGAAATTGCTGAGCGTGATGGCTTTGCAACAAAGAACATTGATAACTATGCTGGGGAATTTGTTTATGGCGATGGCGATGAAACTTTAGGAATTTTTGCCCACATGGACGTTGTTCCTGCTGGTTCTGGCTGGAATACTGACCCTTATGAGCCACAAATTATTGACGGCAAACTCTTTGCCCGCGGTTCATCAGATGACAAGGGGCCAACTGTTGCTTGCTATTACGGTCTAAAAATCCTCAAAGAATTAGGTGTTCCATTATCTAAGAAAATCAAATTCATCATCGGTACAGACGAAGAATCTGGCTGGGGCGATATGGATTATTACTTCTCTAAAGAAGAAAAACCAGACTTTGGTTTCTCTCCAGATGCGACTTTCCCGATTATCAATGGCGAAAAAGGGATGAATTCTCAGTATATCTACTTTGGTAACACAAACGGCGGCACTTTTGCTCTTGAAAGCTTTAGCGCAGGTATTCGTGAAAACATGGTGCCAGAAAGTGCAAGTGCGGTATTTAGCGCAGCTATTCCATTGGCTGATGTTGAGGCTGATTTCAAGGCTTTCAAAGAAGCACATGGTGTTGGCGGAACTGTTACTCAAGCAGGCGAAAAGATTGCAATCGAGCTTATTGGTAAATCTGCTCATGGAGCTTCTCCGCATTTGGGTATCAACTCTGCGACTTTCCTTGCTCATTTCCTAGAAGTTTATGACTTTGGTGGCGATGCGAAGAGTTTCTTAACAGCAGCTGGTCGCTTTGCATGGAATGACCATGACGGCGAAAAACTAGGTGTTGCAGCAACTGACGAGAAAATGGGCAAACTTTCAGCAAACCCTGCAATCTTCAACTTTGAAGCTGGTGGAGCTGACAACAAGATTGGTATCAACTTCCGTTATCCAAAGAACACTTCTGTTGAGCAAATCAAATCTCAGCTAGAAACAACTTTGGCAGGCTTGATTAGCGAAGTAAAACCAAACAAACACGGACACACACCTCACTATGTGCCAGTTGAAGACCCATTGGTATCAACATTGCTAGGTGTTTATGAAGACCACACTGGTCAAAAAGGTAGTGAACAAGTAATCGGCGGTGGGACTTTCGGTCGTTTGATGGAGCGCGGTGTAGCCTTTGGTGCTATGTTCCCGGGCTACACAGACACCATGCACCAAGCAAATGAGTTTACTGATGTTGAAGATTTGTATCGTGCTGCAGCGATTTATGCGGATGCGATTTATCGTTTGGCAAAGTAGTTGAGATAAAAAGAGAGGTTGACCCACACAGCCATGGCTGTGTGGGTCAACCTCTTTTTTACTATTTCACTTCACCATATCCAAAAATGTCAGCACCATCTGAGCAGAGCGTTTGCCTGCATCAATGATAAATTCATCAAAGGTCTGGGTTGCTTGATGGTCAGCAGTGTCGCTCATAGCTCGTACGACTAGGTAGCCGATACCGAATTGGTGGGCTACTTGTCCGATTGCAGCACCCTCCATTTCGCAAGCGAGAACTTGAGGGAAAGTATTAATGATTTCCTGTGTTTTGGCTGGGTCGCTGATAAAGCTGTCGCCTGTAACAATCAGTCCGCGCAAGGCGTGTTGTCCGATTTTCTCTGCAGCTTTCTGCATTTCCATAGCTAGATATTTGCTGCTCTCAAAGTACCGTGGTTGAGCTGGCAGTTGTCCTTTTTCATAGCCAAATCCAGTTACATCTACATCCCAATAAGCAGTTGTATCACTGATAACCACATCTCCGACTTTCAATCCTGCGCCAACTCCACCGGCTGAACCTGTGTTAATCAAGGCTTGTACGCCGAATTCGTGAACCAACAAAGTAGCAGTCAGGGCAGCTTGCACTTTACCGATGCCTGATTGCACCAAAATGACTTCGTGATTACCTAAAGCGCCTGAGTAAAAGGCAATTCCTGCTCGTGTCCATGATTTTGCGTCGATGAGTTCTTCTTTTAGCAATGCCAATTCTTCTTGCATTGCTGCGATAATTCCGATTTTCATGTTATGGCCCCCAGAAGATTAGTATGATAAGGATAAGGCTAAGTGCTGCAACAACAGCGATAGCGATATTTAGATAAAATCCGCGTTTGTCCGCCTTTTGTTTTTCAACTACTCGGCTTTTTTTGATTTTTTTCTTTTCTTGTTTCTTTTTGGCTTTACGATAGAAGTTGTCGATTTGGTCTTCTTTTTTGTCGTAGCTTTTCTCGATTTTCGAGAGTTCTTTTTGATTTTGTGCCTCTTGTTGCTCTCTTGCGGCACGCAGTTGTGCGCGTGTTAATTTCTTTTCTGGCATTACTGATTAGCCTTTCTTAAGAGTTCCATTTCCCATGCCATCAACCCGATTTCTGTTTTGGCATCGCAAATTCTGCCATCTTTTTTGGCTTGTTTTGCCTCTTCTAAGGTCAATTCATAGACCACGATAACCTCGTCTTCATCCATTTCGCGTGGATTTTCGACTTTTTCGATATCGGTTGCCATGTAGATATGCAGTTCTTCATCACAAAAGCCCGGGGACATGACCGTTTCAGTTAATTTATAAAAGTTGCCCGGTTTGTAGCCAGTTTCTTCTTCTAGTTCACGTTTGGCTGCATTTTCCAAATCTGCCGCCTCGCCTTTTTCTAGCTTGCCTGCAGGGATTTCCAAAATGACCTTTTCTAAAGGTTTTCTAAACTGCTCCACCAAAACAATCTTGCCCTCTTTGGTAATCGGAACCACGCAAACACCGCCCGGATGAAAGACCAATTCACGATAAGAAGTACCCGCATTATTTGGCAATTCAACCTTATCCACAGCCACCTTGATAATCTTGCCGTCATATATTTCTTTTCTAACTATTGTTTTTTCCTCAAAATCTTCAAAACGCATATCCATTCCTCCTAGAGATTTTCTCCATCTATTATACTACAAATAAAGATGAATAATCACAAAGAAATTTTGCAAATACTACCAGAGACCCACACAATCAAGGCAAAGATTTGTTATAATGATTATACTAAGTTTGCGGAAGGAAGAGATTTTATGAAATCAATGGGAAAGAAAAAACAATTTTTTCTAAAATTATTGTTGTTGATAGGTTTTGCAGGAGTTTTTGGGAATTTGAATAGTGTATTTGGAGAGGGAATGATTATTGCAGGCGTAGTATTCCTTGTCGGTTTTCTATTTATGAAGCTGCAAACGGCTATGAAATATATGTTGCCAGCATCTATCGTTTTGTTTATGAGTACCATATTAGGCAATTATAGAGGTTTTTTCCCTAACGCAATAAGCACCATGCTATTTATGGGCTTAATTGCTTACTATGTGCTTGTGCCAAAAAATAAGAAACCAAAAGAAAAAAATATGCCAAAAATTACCGAAGACAAGCTCAAACATTATGAAAAGTCAGGACTTTCCGAAAGTGATGTTGCCTTTTTCCGTCAGACAATGGCTCTTTTGCAAAAGCAAATCAAGCAATGGGAAGACAATCTAGGCAAAAACTCTAAACTTAAAGCTATTGACTTGCGTGTGGATGGACTAAAAGCAGCCAAAGCACTCTTTAAAGAAATCGTCCAATCACCAAACCGCATGAACCAAGCCAGCGAGTTTATCTATCGTTATGTGCCAAATATGGTTGGATTAACAGACAATTATATCGAAGTAAATAACCATGACATCAAAACAGCTGACACTTACAAAATGCTTAACGACAGTGCCACTGTTATCGAAGAATTAGGTAAGCAAATCAACGAAGCCTACACAAAATTTGTAAAACATGAAATTGATACACTAGATACAGAGCTATCTATTGCGAAAAAGAACATAAAAATGGATAATGGAAAGGTAGCCTATACAGATGTAGAAATTGGCAAACAACAGGATTTATCCATTCCAGATTTCTCTATGGATGTACCTGATTATTCCAAATATCTTGAAAAGGAAAAAAGCGAGGTAAAATAAATGACCGAAGAAAATAACAACAACGAGCAGGTAGTTTCGACCAATAACAGCGTTTTGGACGACTTGATGGCAAAGGACTTGCAACTGCCAACAGCTGATTTGACAGGAATGCAGCAAAAAGAAATTAGCAATTTAGACAATCAAGCCAAAGCAGAGCGCGTGATTGACCGCTTGTCGCCTGAAAACGTAGCAGCAGCCAAACAATTAGCAGGACAAATTGATGTAACAAACGCACAATCGGTACTGACTTACGGCTCAAATGCTCAAGTAAAACTCAGTGAGTTCTCAGGCTCTATGCTCACACGCGTGCAAAAACAAGATGTAGCCGGTATTGGCGACACTTTGTCTGAGCTCATGTATAAACTAAATGAGGCAGACCCAAAAGAATTAGAGGCAGGCAATTCAAGTTTCTTCAAGAAAATGTTTGGTAAAGTCAAACAGTCAATCTTTGAAATCACAGCAAAATACCAATCTATTGGTGCGCAAATTGACAATATTGCGGTTCGTTTAGACAAGGAAAAGAACGGCTTAGTTGAAGACAACCGTATGCTAGACAATCTTTACAAGCAGAATTTGGATTATTTCAATGCGCTGAATGTCTATATTGCCGCAGCGGAACTGAAAATTGACGAGCTAAACAATCAAGTTATCCCAGAAGCTGTGCAAAAAGCACAAGTATCAGGCGACCAAATGGATGCGCAAATCGTTCAGGATTATCAGCAATTTTTAGACCGTTTGGACAAACGTACCTATGACTTGAAATTGGCGCGTCAGATTACGATTCAACAAGCGCCACAAATTCGCCTTATTCAAAATACCAATCAAGCACTGGCTGAAAAAATCCAGACTTCTATTAACACTGCTATTCCATTGTGGAAAAATCAAGTGGTAATTGCTTTGACCTTGCTCAAGCAAAAAGATGCAGCCACTGCTCAACGCCAAGTTAGCGAAACAACGAATGAGCTACTAGCGAAGAACTCTGAAATGCTGAAAATTTCTTCTATCGAAACAGCGAAGGAAAATGAGCGCGGTATCGTTGATATCGAAACCTTGCAGAAGACGCAAAATGACTTGATTGAAACCATTCAAGAAACCTTGCGTATTCAAAAAGAAGGTCGCGAAAAACGTCGTGCAGCTGAGATTGAACTGACCAATATGGAGCATGATTTGAAAGCTAAATTGCTGGAAGTTTCTCAAGAACAGCAAAATATCAATTAAAGTGAGGGCAAAATGAAACGCAAAACTGTCCTATATTTAGACATTGCTGACAAAATCAAGGAAGAAATTTTCTCGGGCAAATACCCAGTCGGAAGTATGCTACCCAGCGAAAACGAGTTGGAGCAAGCCTTTGGTGTCAGTAAAATCACCATTAGAAAAGCAGTCGAAATCCTAGCAACTGATGAATATGTCGAGAAGAAATCTGGCAAAGGAACGACAGTTTTGAGTAATCGTCCTTATAACAAACTGTCAAAAGCCACCGGATTTACCCAGCTTTTGAGCAATTCTGGGCATGCACTAGAGAAGAAAATTATCAGTTTTGAGAAAGTTGAGATTGGCCAAGACCATATTCTTTACAAGGATTTTGGCAAAGAGGCAATGCTTTTTACTAGGATTTATCTTTTGGATAATCAGCCTTATATCCAGCTCAAGCACTATCTGCCGATTGATTTGGTGGAGGGCGATGTGGAGAATAACTCCATTTACCGCTTGTTGAACGAAAAAGGCTATCAGATTGACCAATTTAAAGATGAATTTGTCGTTGGGAAATTGACCAAAGAGGAGCAAAAAATCCTTGAAACAAATGAAGAATATGCTCTACGTAGAATACGTAAATCGTTGAATATTCATGGGAAGATTGTTGAGTATTCGCAAGGGGTTTATAATACTAGCTTGTATCCGTATAGTATTGAGTATGAAACGTGATGAGAATAGCATTAAGCGATAGTAATATTTCGCTTAATGCTATTCTTTTTTCACCTTGAAACGTTTACAGGAATAAGTTAATGTGCTATTATACTTGTAAATATTATAATATTATATAAAATAAAAATTGACGCATTACAGAGGAGAAATCTATGAACATTTTTGTAAACATTCTTGAAAACAAAGTCCTGCCACTAGCGGGAAAAATCAGTTCTCAAAGACACATGGCAGCTGTCCGTGTGGGGATTATTGCTACTATGCCTTTGACACTGGTCGGCTCGTTCTTTGTTATCTTACTGAATTTCCCAATTCCAGCGATTGCTGCACAGCTTGAGCCATTCCGTGCTATTTTGGATATTCCATTCCGCTATACTGTTGGGCTTTTGGCTTTGTATTCAGCTTTTGGAATTGCATCAGCTTTGGCATCTACATACAAACTTGACCGTGTAACTGCAGGGATTATTTCGACTATGGCTTTCTTAGTAACAGCTGCACCTTATACGCAAGTGTTTGAAAGCGTTGATGGTGTTATCAATGCGGGTCGTTATATCAATGTAGCTCATTTAGGCTCAGCATCACTTTTTGGAGCGATTTTGACAGCTCTTGTATCAGTTGAGATTTACCGTTTCTTCATTGTTAAGAAATTTACCATTAAAATGCCTCAAGGTGTTCCACCAGAAGTTACCAATGCCTTTGTTGCTTTGTTCCCAGCTGGTTTTATCCTCGTATTTTTCTGGGTAATCCGTCACTTACTTAACTTTGATATCAATGCTTTCTTGAGTAATATCTTACTTCCATTGAACAGTTTCCTTGCTGGAAATAGCTTGCTTGGTGGTTTGTTGACTGTACTTCTTATCTGTATCTTCTGGGTTCTTGGTATTCACGGTCCAGCGATTATAGGTCCAGTTATCCGTCCGATTTGGGATATGTCTATTGCAGAAAATATGGATGCTTTTGCAGCAGGTGTTTCTGCTAACAATATGCCAAATATCTTTACTGAGCAATTCCTTCAATGGTTTGTTTGGATTGGTGGTTCAGGTGCAACATTAGCATTGGTTGTTTTATTCATGTTCTCAAAATCTAAATACCTGAAAAGCTTAGGTCGTTTAGGTTTCCTACCGGGTCTATTCAATATCAATGAGCCAATTATCTTTGGCGCACCGATTGTTATGAACCCACTTTTAGCTATTCCATTTATCGTATCTCCATTGATTATGACAGTAATTGCTTATATTGCGACAGTAACTAACCTTGTTCCAATGATGGTTGCCCGTCTTGGTTTTACCATTCCAGCACCGATTGCCGCTTGGATGTCAACTAACTGGTCAATTACCGCAGGTATTTTGGTAATCGTCAACTTTGTGGTTAGTTTGCTTGTTTACTATCCGTTCTTCAAAGTATTTGAAAAACAACAGCTTGCACAAGAAGCTGCTGAAATTGCAGAAGAAAACAATGAATTGAGCGAAACGATTACAGCTGAATAAAATTTAAAACAGGATAATGGTTGAAAGCTTTCTTTTTAAAAGGGAGCTTTTGCCCATTTTGTATATGGGAGGAAAAAGAATATGAAAAGGCAATTAGGTATTTCTGTTTATCCAGATAGCAGTGATATTAACGAGGATAAAAAGTATATCCAACTCGCAAAATCTTATGGTTTTTCACGGATTTTTATGAGTATGTTAGAATGCAGCGAGGGCAAAGAGGCGGTTTCTGCGAAATTTAAAGACTTGATTTTCTTTGCTCGTGCTTTAGGATTTGAAACGATTTTGGATGTGGCGCCCAATATTTTTGATGATTTGGGTATCAGTTACGACGATATGAGCTTTTTTGCGGATTTGGGTGCAGACGGCATTCGTTTGGATGTTGGTTTTGACGGAAATAAGGAAGCAATGCTGACTTTCAATCCGCACAATGTAGCTATTGAACTCAATATGAGTAATGATGTTGCTTACCTAGATAACATTCTTACGTATCAAGCAAACAAGCCTTATCTGTACGGCTGCCACAATTTTTATCCTCAGAAATCTACTGGACTTCCTTATGACTTCTTTGAAAAATGCTCGGTTCGTTTCAAAAAAGAAGGCATTCGCACAGCAGCTTTTGTTAATTCTCAAGTAGGGAAAATCGGCCCGTGGAATATCAATGACGGATTACCTACTTTGGAAATGCACCGCTATTTGCATCCAGCAACAGCAACGAAACATTTGTTTGCGACCAATCTGATAGATGATGTTATTATCGGCAATGCTTATGCCAGTGAGGAAGAATTGGCAGCAATGGGTAAAGTCAATCGCTATCAGACCGAATTTCTGGTAGAATTTGTAGAGCAAGCTAGTGATGTGGAAAAAGAGATTACACTCAACACCCAGCATTTGCGCCGAGGAGACATTACCGCTCAAGTTATTCGTTCAACCCAAACCAGAAAAGACTACGCCAAATTTGACAATCCAGCTCATGACAATGAAGTGGAATTTCAAGTAGGCGATATTGTAATTGGTAATGACACTTTCGGGAAATACAAAAACGAACTGCAAGTTGTTTTAGAGCCACATCAGGATAGCAGAAAGAACAAGGTCGGCACAATCATTGATGCCGAGAAAATTCTTCTGCCGTTTATCCAGCCGTGGAGTAAATTTAGACTAGCAGAAAAATAGGAAGAAGTAGAAAATATGTTGGATTTACTTATCAAAAACGCAAGAACAATCACAGGAGAACGCTTTGAAATCGGGATTTCTCAGGGTAAGATTGTAGAAATTTCTCCAGTTGTTGAGGAAAAAGCAACTCAAGAATTAACCCTAAAAGATACCGAATATATTTCTGCTGGCTGGATTGATGCCCATGTGCATTGCTTTAGCGAGATGGATTTATACTATGATTATCCAGACGAGATTGGCGTGAAAACTGGTGTGACTTCATTGATTGATGCCGGTTCATGTGGAGCAGAAAACCTGCCTCGCTTTTACCAAAATGCAAGCAAGGCTCAGACCAATGTTTACGCACTTCTCAATATCTCAAAAACCGGTATCGTTCGTCAGGATGAACTGTCTGATTTGAGCAATATTCAAGAAGAACTCATCAAGCAAAGTCTGGCTAAATATCCTGATTTTATCAAAGGTTTCAAAGTGCGCATGAGCAAGTCTGTTATTGGAGAAAATGGGATTAAACCGCTAGATTTGGCGAAAAAAATCCAAAAAGACAATCAAAATCTGCCATTAATGGTGCATATCGGCTCTGCTCCACCAGAATTAGATGAAATTCTTGAGAAAATGAGTGCTGGAGATGTCCTTACTCATTGCTTTAACGGCAAGGAAAATGGGATTTTAGATAGACAAACAGGTGTTATCAAATCCTTTGCGCATACAGCCAAAAACAAGGGCTTAATCTTTGATATCGGACACGGAACGGATAGTTTCAATTTTGATGTGGCAACTCAAGCTCTAAAAGAACACTTGAAAGCAGACAGTATTTCAACAGATATCTATATCCGTAACCGCACAAATGGTCCAGTTTACAACCTAGCAACCACAATGGAAAAACTACATTTTGTCGGCTATTCATGGGAAGAAATCTTAGAAAAAGTTACAGAAGTTCCAGCAAAAGCCTTCAACTTGACTACAAAAGGTCAGATTGCCAAAGGATTTGATGCAGACTTTACTATCTTTGCCTTCGCAAACGAAGATAAGGAACTCAAAGATTCCAACGGCAATATCCGTGTTGCTAAAGAGCAAATCATCCCTAAAACAACACTTATCGGAGGAAAAATCTATGACAGTCAATCATGCCAAGTTTAATCTAAAAGAAGTCATCAATGCCTCTGGGCGCATGACTATATTAGGTGTTTCTAAAGTTTCGGAAAATGTGCTGGTAGCTCAACGATTTGGCGGAGAAAATTTCTTTGAAATGAGCGATTTGTATGTACAAACAGGTAAATTTCTAGCAGGTTTGCTCAAGTGTGAGGATGTGCAGATTGTTTCCAGCGCCTCAGCAGGTATCGCTCAATCTATTGCTGGAGTTATCGGAAAAGGAGATGTTTATCATCTTTATCATCCCTACACCGATAAAATCACACAGCGTGAAATCATTTTGCCAAAAGGCCACAATGTTGACTACGGAACTTCGGTTGAAGTCATGATTGAGCAAGGTGGCGGAAAGGTCGTAGAGGCGGGTTTCGCCAATATGTGTTCGCCAGAGCATATCGAGATGATGATAACTCCTGAAACGGCGGGTATTCTTTACATCAAGAGCCATCATACCGTCCAAAAAAGTATGCTAAGTGTGGAAGAAGCGGCCAGTGTCGCTAAAAAACATAATCTACCACTGATTGTTGATGCAGCAGCGGAAGAAGATTTGTTCAAATACTACGAACAAGGAGCAGATTTGGTTATCTATTCCGGTGCCAAAGCTATCGAAGGCCCAAGCGCTGGTATGGTTATCGGCAAGAAAAACTATGTAGAATGGGTTCGCCTACAAGGAAAAGGTCTAGGTCGCTCCATGAAAATCGGCAAGGACAATATCCTCGGATTTACACAAGCGGTCGAAGATTACTTAACAAAAGGCAGTGAAACAGGTGATAGTCAAAAAGAAAGATTAGCACCATTCATTGAGGAACTCAATCAAATCTCAAATATTCAAGCCAAAATCGTTCAAGATGGAGCAGGAAGAGATATTTACCGAGCAAGTGTGTTGGTGGAAAACAAGTCAGCCTATCAGGTCATAGATGAATTAAAATCTCAAGACCCAGCCATCTACACCCGTGAATATCAAGCAAATAACGGCATTATTGAGTTCGATATCCGCTCGGTAAATGCTCAGGAAATGAAGAAAATCACCACAAGATTATCAGCTATTATGGAGGAAAACTAAATGTCACATACACCAAATTACCTACAAGACCGTCTTTGTCTCAACGTTTTGGCAGGATCTGTTGAAAATGCCAAAGAAATTTATGCAGCAGCAAAAGGACACGTAGTTGTCGGAGTTTTGTCGAAAAAATACGCCACAGATGAGGCAGCGATTGAAGACATGAAACGTTATATCGAAGTTACGGACAACGCTTTGTCTGTCGGGCTAGGAGCAGGTGACCCTAATCAGTCGCAAATGGTTTCAAGAATTTCAGCCAAATTGCAACCACAACACGTCAATCAAGTCTTCACAGGTGTCGCAACTTCTCGCGCACTCTTAGGACAAAATGACACAGTTATCAATGGTCTTATCTCGCCAACAGGCAAGGTGGGCTATGTAAATATCGCAACAGGACCACTAAGCTCACAAGCACCAGAGGCAATCGTACCAGTCGAAACAGCTATTCGCTTGCTGCAAGACATGGGTGGTTCATCAGTTAAATATTTCAATATGAAAGGCTTAGAGCATATCGAAGAATACAAATACGTCGCTGAGGCTTGTGCTAAATACGACTTCTACTTGGAGCCAACAGGCGGCATTGACCTTGAAAACTTTGAAGAAATCGTCCAAATCGCAGTAGATGCTGGAGTAAAAAAGATTATTCCTCACGTTTACAGCTCAATCATCGACAAAGAAACAGGCAACACTCGCGTGGCAGATGTGGAAACCTTGCTTGCATTAATGGAAAAAACTTTGGGGTAGATTTATGAAAATAGGTGCATTTGGTGAAGTAATGTTGCGGCTTTCGCCGCCTGAACAGTTATTATTGGAACAAACAGACACCTTGCGTATGATGTTTACCGGAACAGGTGTCAATATTTTAGCCAATTTATCCGCCTTTGGTTTGGAAACTTCCATGTTATCTGCAGTACCTGACAACCGGTTGGGACATACTGCTCTTGCTCATTTAAGAAAACTAGGCTTAGGAACAAGCGCCATCAAGCAATACGGAAATCATATTGGCAGCTATTTTGCCGAAATGGGCTTTGGCGTTCGTCCAACTATGGTTACTTATCAAAATCGGATTGAAAGTTCATTTTGTCGGATGCCATCTGAGGATTTTGAGCTGGACCAATATCTTGAAACCATAGATTTAGTGCATATTTGCGGGATTGCTTTGAGCTTGACCGATACGACAGTTTTGTCCGCGTTAGAGTTAGCCAAAAAAGCCAACCAAAAAGGTGTTAAGGTTTGTTTCGACTTTAATTTCCGACCTAGCTTAAACACGCAAGCAGACAAAAAATCCTTGATGAAAGCTCGTTATCAAGAGATATTGCCTTACTGCGATATCGTCTTTGGTTCTCCGCGAGATTTGACCGAACTTTTGGGAATGAAAGAAGAACAAGAAACACAGTTAATCCAAAACTTCCTGAAAACTTATGGGATTGAATGGTTTGCAGGAACCAAACGTTCTGGCAGTGACGATAAACGTACACAGATTGGTTATTTATTCACAAAAGAGCAAGCAGTGTCCTCGAATGAATGGCAAGTTCAAATCTTAGACAGGATTGGTACTGGGGATGCTTATGCAGCTGGCGTTCTTTTAGGTTATGCGGAAAAATGGGACTTACAAGAAACCGTTGAATTTGCTATAACAAATGCTGTGTTGGCACACACGACTTATGGCGATGTGCCAATGACGACCAGAAGTCAGGTTCAGCAAGTGATGGAAAATCCGATGATTGATATACTCAGATAAAAAAGCACATCCTCCTAGCTTAAAACAAGCAAGGAGGATGTTTTAAGATACAGAGGTTGACCCAATAAGCTGGAAGATTATTGAGTCAACCTCTTTTTTTTGAATACTGCCATAAATTCCCGATTTTCTCATTTTATTAACAAATTATTTTTAGCATTTTTCGCAAGTGAACAAACTTTAATTGTCTATAAACGTTTATTTTATAGGTTTTTTCACTAAAGAACTCCGAGTTTGTATAGTATTGCACTATTGCCAAGTGCAGAAATTTTGGGTTTCGCTTGTTAGAGATTTCCTATAAAATATGGTTTAGAAAGCGATTCACATAAGAATTCTGTAGGAGGTAAAGATGATTAGACATTTATCACTGCGTCAGATTAATATTTTACTTTATCTTTTAAAACAAGATGGCTATTCTACTAGCACTGCTCTTTCCGAAGAGTTTGAGATTTCGGTTCGGACAATTAAGAATGAAATGGCTGAAATCAGAGATTACTTAGCAGAGCATGGCGAGGAAATTACTTCGCTTAGGGGGAAGGGCTATGCACTAGATATGTCGGCAGAGCGAAAAAAGGAATTAATAGATTTGCTCAATCAGTCTGAGCGTCTGAATTCGCCGATGGATCATAAAATGCGCGCCAAACAGATATTGATTGACCTGTTCTTGAGTAAGTCGCCACTGACTAGCAATTACTTTGCAGACAAATTTATGGTTTCGCAAAACACGGTGTTCAACGATTTCTTGATTATGGAAGATGAACTAAATGAAGTAGGTGTCTTTCTAAAAAGCAATAGTCGTGGTTATTACTTAGAAGCAACAGAGGTAAGACTAAGAAATTTGTTGTCTATTACCTTGCAGGCTGAGTTTACTAACTTTGATATCTCTGCTTTGCTTAATCAGCTGACTGCTGAAAAGGATGAGATTATCACTCAACCGTCTATCTTTACCAATGAGCGATTGAGTAAAATCTACAAGGTAATCATCCGACATATCACGCAGGATTTCTCGCAAATTATTGAAGAAATTGACAATTACGCTATCTTTTCTTTGATTATCCGGCTATGTCTGTCGATTGCTAGAATGCAAAACAAGCAAACCTTTGCCACGCAAAGTAAGGCAAAGGTAAATGGTAATTCACTGCAGGAGTTGCTCAATGATGTCTATCAAGAGTTTAATTTGCAACCATTAGCAGAAGAGTTTTCCTACGTATTGGGTCAACAGACTTTCTTAAACAAGGAAAATGCTTCGGAGTTTACGCAACAGATAATTCATCAGGTAAGTAAAAAAACAGGCATTCGATTTGAGAGTGATACGCGGCTATTCCAAAATCTCTACACACATTTCTGGTTACGGTTTTCAAAGGAATATATCTACATTAATGAGTACAATCCTTTTGTGCAAGACATCAAGCGTCAGCAAAAAGACTTGTTTACAGAGATTGATAAAGCCTTAAAAGCCTATCTACCAAAGGAAATAAACTATGATGACAGCTTTGTTGCTTATGTGGCACTACACTTTCTAGCCTCTATCGAGCGTAAAAAGGAAAGCAACCGACAAATTCAGGTGCTATACGTCTGCTCAACTGGTGTTGGTGTTGCGTCGTTCATCCAACAAAGGATTTCAAAAGAGATTGAAGGGATAGATATTGTAGGCTTTGCTTCGGTATTAAACAGCCAACGGTATATCTCAACACTCAAACCTGATTTGGTTATCTCGGTGTTTCCGATTGAAAATGCTAGTGTGCCAGTCATTGAGGTCAAAGCACTACTAACCTCAGATGACTTACTTCGCATACAAGAACAAGTCAATCTACTCTTGAATGCAGGTTTGGGAAGTATTGCAGAAAGCAAAGATAGAACCAAGCAGGAAGATAGAGACCTCAAAGATGTTAGCCGTGATGTTATCATCAAAGGCTATACCGTCTATCAGGAACTGCTGCAGCTTTTCGGTAATCGCCTCAAGATTGAGCATAAAGAAGGATTTTTACTTCATGTACTCTTGATGGTACATCGGATTGCTATGAATGAGCAGTACGATTTGTCTTGGGAAACAAGCGAAAACAAACTGACAGAAGCAATCGTCCAGCTTTGCCAAAATTATGAATTAGATATAAATCGCTCGGAAATAGGAGCTTTAATGCAATATATTTCCAGCGAATAATATACGGGGTTCAACCAGAATAATCGAGTTTATTGAACCACCTTACGAAAGGAAGAAGTATGAAAACAACAGAAGAAATCGCACAAGAGCAGCTTGAGATTAGCAACTATCCACAACAATTACAAGCACTCCTAGACTACACGCAAAATCTTCTAAAGAATGAAGAGATTACACCAGACGAACTGCAATGGCAGGTCATGCTCAATCACTTTGACGCTATGATAGCCCGTGCCAAAACAGGTGAGAAACTACCAGAAATGGACGAGGAGCTATTCTCAGAGCTATCCAAACGCTCGATGGATTTAGCAAAAATCATCGTCCAACAAGTACCAGACATTCAGGATAGCGAAAAATTCTTAGTCGCAGTCCACATCGAAAATGTCTTAGGCAACATTTAACTCAGTCAACAAAAGAATAAAAAATATATCGGAGGAATTACAAAATGGTAAAAATTGTTATCGGAGACCGCATGGGTAAAGGTCAAAACATCGCAAAAGGGATTGAAGCAGCAGGTGGCGAAGCTATCGTCATCAAAGGCATGGCAGCAGATATGCGTTTGGGCGATACTATGAACAAGGAAAATGCAGATTTAGGCTTGTCATTCTGCGGTTCAGGTGGTGCAGGTGCTTTGACAGCAGCTAATAAATACGGCTACAGCGAAAGACACGGCATGCGCTCAGTTCAAGAAGGTATCACAGCTATTCAAGACGGCATTAAAGTTCTAGGATTTGGCTTTATGGATACTGAAGAACTTGGTAAATCCTTAACTGAAGCATATATCAAGAAACACGGGGCATAGGTCTATGTTAGAAAGAACAGAAAAAATTATCGTAAGTGGTATTGGCGACAGCAAGAAAAGCGCCTTTGCTACCGCACTCAACAAGGTACAAAGTGAAATCCTCAAAGGTACAGACGACGTACTCTTGCGTATAGAACCAGTTAATGTTCGAGTTGTCCGTGGCGAAGAAAGACAATGGACTGAAAAATTCTTTTTCTTCTTTATGCCAAGACAAAAGACAGAGTACAGCATTACATTGGAAGTTGAAGTAAAAGTGTCACGCTTGCAACTGGAGAAAATTCCATTTGCAACAATCAAAGAAAATCCAAGGGGATTACGAATTCCTTTGATTAATAAAACTATATAAGGAGAATTGTTTTCATGGATATCGTTATTATTTTAAAATCCATTGTTATCGGTGGATTGCTCGGTTTTTCAGCAGGGATGGGGGCAGCTCGTATGTTCCACGTTCCGACTATTCAAGGTTTAGGTGCCTTTCGTACTCTTGGAGAGATGAATGCTTGTGAGGGTGACCCAGCTTCTCACTTCTCATTTGGACTAGGTTTCTTCTTCAATGCTTGGGCTTCTGCCGTTGGTGCAGGTGCATTTACACAGGACGTTACCCATCGCGTATTGCCTAACTGGGCGGCTGCTTCACTTTTAGTGAAAAACCGTGATGTAGAAAAGACAGTACATGACCCTAGAAAAATGGCGATTGCAGGTGCTATCATCGGTGCGATTGTTGTTACTTTCTTGAATGCAACAACAACAGCTATTCCTGAGAGCTTGCGTATCTCAGCTGTTGCAGTATTAGTTCCTGCGGCAACTATGTTGATTAACTTTGTTATGCCGATTATCTTTTGGTTGGCAGCACTTGATGCAGGTAAACGTACTGGTTTTTGGGGTACATTGTTTGGCGGTATCGCACAACTTATCATGGGGAATGCCGTTCCCGGTGTCGTTCTAGGTATTCTTATCGGTAAAGGTGTTGATGAGGCTGGCTGGAGCAAGCTGACAAAAATCTTGTTTGGCGCAATCATTGCCTTGTTCGTTCTGTCAGGTTTCTTCCGTGGATTTGACCTTCGTGCATTGGAGCAATTCAGATTGCAAGTACCAGCTTGGTTAGAGCAACTGCATGACCTAGTATCTGTAAACTAAACTATATAATAGAGAGGTGACTATATAATGGAACAAAAAGAATTAGAAACATTACGAGAGAAGAACTTTTGGTACGCAGACTGGTCTTTTCCAATTTTAGTAGGTATTATGGCTTCAGCGGTATTTGCAGGAACACACATGTATGTGCAATACGGCGTAGGTGCTTTCAATGAGGTATCGATTGTTGCCATGCTTCAAGCTGGTCTTGATGGCGAGAGTTTCGGTGCAGCAGCTGCATTTGGTGCTTCCTTCTTGTTTGCCCGTGTTTTAGAGGGTTCATTGGTTGGTTTGCTTGATTTGGGTGGCTCGATTTTGACAGGTGTTGGAATTGGTATACCAGCTATTCTCTTGGCTTCTGGTATCGAAGCTCCAATTAAGTCTTTCCCATTGGCCTTGCTTACTGGTTTAGGTTTAGGTCTTGTTATTGGTGGAGTGATTACGCTTATTCGTAAATTTACGATTGACCAAGGGGATACGACTTTTGGTGCAGATATTATGATGGGCGCTGGTAACTCTGCTGGTCGTTTCTTGGGTCCGCTGATTGTATTATATGCGGCTATGGCTTCAATTCCGATTGGGATTGGCGCGATTATCGGAGCGATTATTTTCTACAAATGGGATAAGCCGATTGCTGGTGGTGCGATTTTGGGTGCTATGATTTTAGGTGCAATCTTCCCTGTTGTTCTAGGATAATAATGTTTTAAGGTTAAGACGGCTGGGAGAAACTGCCCAGCCTCAATGCCTTTTGTAAGGAGAGTAAGTTTATGTATGATTTGGTTGTGAAGAATGGGAAAGATATTTATGGGAACGCATTAGAGCTTGCTGTTGTTGATGGCAAGATTGCTGAGATTGCTTCTGTTGTTTCTGAGGATGCCAAGGAAGTATTGAACGCTAACGGTGCTTTTATTTCGGCTGGTTGGATTGATTCTCATGTGCATTGTTTTGAAAAGATGGATTTGTATTATGACTATCCTGATTTGATTGGTGTGGCTACTGGAGTTACGACTGTTATTGATGCAGGCTCTACTGGCGAAAACAATGTTAAGGATTTTTATGAGTTGGCAAAGAAGGCGAAGACCAATGTTCTTGCTTTAATGAATATTTCTAAAAATGGGATTGTAACGCAAGACGAGCTAGCCGACTTGAATAATATCAATGAAGCAAAAAACATTGAGCGTATCAATGAGCTGACGGATTTTATTATTGGCTTGAAGGTTCGGATGTCTAAGACAGTTATCGGCGAGAATGGGATTATCCCACTGGATATGGCTAAGGATTTGCAAGCAAAAGTGGAACTTCCTCTGATGGTACATATCGGTTCGGCACCGCCTGAACTGGAAGATATTTTAGCAAAATTAGACGGTGGCGATGTGGTAACACACTGCTTTAACGGCAAAGATAATGGGATTTTGGCTAAGAATGGCGAGATTAAGGACTTTGCAAAAAAAGCTTATGAACGTGGCATTCTCTTTGATATCGGTCACGGCACAGATTCTTTTAATTTCCAAGTAGCCCAAGTCGCAAGAGAAGAAAACATCAAGGCTCAGACTATTTCAACAGATATTTACAGTAGAAATCGGGTCAATGGACCAGTTTACAACTTAGCAACGACGCTTTCAAAATTGCTCAAAGTTGGGTATAGTTTAGAAGAATTAATCGCAAGTGTAACCACCACACCAGCCCAAACTTTCCGCCTTAAAGGCAAGGGAAGTCTGGAAGTTGGTAAAGATGCAGATTTGACCTTGTTTGAGATTGCTGACCTTGCTTATGACTTGAAAGATTCACAAGGTAATATTGAGACAAGTACGCAGATGATTGTACCCAAGCGTTGTGTAGTTGCAGGAAACGTCTATCAGATAAACGGAGAAGACAAATGAGTGAATTACAAGAAAAATTTGGCTTAAAAAAGGTTATCAATGCCAGTGGCAAGATGACTATCTTAGGTGTATCCAAGGTAAGCGATGAAGTTGCTAGAGTACAAAAACTAGCAGGTCAAAGCTTCTTTGAAATGTCAGACTTGACTGAGAAGACAGGTTATTATATTGCAAATCTACTAAAGGTAGAAAACGCGACGGTTGTTTCTAGTGCCAGTGCTGGTATCGCTCAATCTGTTGCGGCACTGATCGGACAAGGGGATATGTATCATCTTTACAATCCTTACACCGAGCGGATAACAAAACGTGAGATTGTTATTCCCAAAGGACATAATGTCAATTATGGTACAGGTGTAGCGGTCATGATTGCCCAAGGTGGTGGAAAAATCGTTGAAGCCGGTTGGTCTAACGAATGCACTGCGGAACAAGTAGAAATGGAAGTCACAGAAAATACCGCAGCATTGCTTTACATCAAGAGTCATCACAGTGTGCAAAAAAGTATGCTGAGTGTTGCACAAATGGCTGAGGTTGCCAAAAGAAACAATCTGCCCCTAATCGTTGATGCAGCAGCAGAAGAAGACTTGTTCAAGTATTATCAGGACGGTGCAGACCTAGTTATTTATAGTGGAGCAAAAGCACTTGAAGCCCCATCATCTGCTATGGTTATCGGCAAAGACCAATACATCAAGTGGGTACAACTGCAAGGCAAGGGAATTGGTCGTGCCATGAAGATTGGCAAGGACAATATCATCGGTTTCGTTGCAGCCCTAGAGCATTATCTAGCGAATGGTACCGAAAGTGCAGACAGCCAAAAGTCAAGGTTAGCACCATTTATTGAGAACTTGTCTGCTATCAAAGGCATTAGTGCCAAGGTCGTACAAGACAGTGCAGGACGAGAAATCTACCGAGCAAGCATTACAGTAAGCCCTAACACTATTAGCGCTAAGGAAGTTATCGCCCAACTTAAAGAAGGTAGCACTGCTGTCTATACACGCGAATACCAAGCCAACAACGGCATTATCGAGTTTGATATCCGTGCCGTTAATAGCGATGAAATGGCAGTAATTGTTGGAAAACTAACGCAAATCATGGGATAAAAGAGGAATATAAAATGAAGAAAACACCAAATTACTTGCAAGAGCGTCTTTGCTTGAACGTTTTAGCAGGTTCAGTTGAAAATGCAAAAGAGATTTATGAAGCAGCCGAAGGTTATGTTGTTGTCGGTGTGTTATCTAAAAACTACGATACAGATGAAGCAGCCATTACAGACATGAAACGCTATATTGAAGTGACAGACAATGCCTTATCCGTCGGACTAGGTGCAGGCGACCCGAACCAATCTCAGATGGTTTCTCGCTTGTCAGCAGTATTACAGCCACAGCACGTCAATCAAGTCTTCACAGGAGTAGCAACCTCTCGTGCTTTATTAGGACAAAATGAGACAGTCATCAACGGACTTATTTCACCAACTGGCAAGGTCGGTTATGTGAATATCGCAACTGGACCACTAAGTTCGCAAGCGCCAGAAGCAATCGTTCCAGTAGAGACAGCTATTCGTTTGCTACAAGATATGGGCGGAAGCTCAGTTAAGTTCTTCAACATGAAAGGCTTAGAGCATATCGAAGAATACAAGGTTGTCGCTGAGACTTGTGCCAAATACGATTTCTACTTAGAGCCAACTGGTGGCATTGACCTTGAAAACTTTGAAGAAATCGTGCAAATCGCAGTTGACGCTGGCGTGAAAAAGATTATTCCTCACGTTTACAGCTCAATTATCGATAAAGAAACTGGCAACACCAAAGTAGAAGATGTGAAAACTCTGCTTGAAATGATGAAAAAAACACTAGAGAAGTAAGAAATTAAAAGACTGCCTGTCCTCAAACAAAAGGATAAGCAGTCTTTTTGGACTATAAATAATCGGTTTATCTACACTCTCTTATACTCATCAGGATAAGCTCCAACACGCAAATTACAATTAACTTCATCAATAGCTTTCAAATCCTCACTAGAAAGCTCAAAATCAAAAATATCAATATTCTCACGAATACGTGACGGTGTAACAGATTTTGGAATAACCACCACTCCTTCTTGATTATGCCAACGCAAGATAATCTGTGCCGACGACTTGCCGTGTTTTTCCGCAAGACCTTTAATGACTGGATGATTTAGTGCATCTCCACCCTGCATAAGCGGGCTCCATGCCTCCATCTGAATGCCATTTTCCTTACAAAAAACTTTCATCTCTTCTTGAGAAAGGTAAGGGTGGCATTCCACCTGATTAATCGCAGGAACAATCTCACTTTCCTCAATCAATCGCTCTAAATGATAGGTCTGGAAGTTGCACACACCAATGGCACGCACGCGACCGTCCTTGTAGAGTTTCTCCAATGCTTTCCACGTTTCCACGTACTTGTCAAAAAGCGGAACAGGCCAATGGATAAGATACAAGTCCAAGTAATCAAGCCCCAGTTTTTCCATGCTGACATCAAAGGCTTTGAGGGTTTCTTCGTATCCTTGGTCAGCATTCCAGAGTTTTGTTGTGATAAAGAGTTCTTCGCGAGGAACAGGCGATTGCTTGATTGCCGCACCAACGCCCTCTTCATTGCCGTAAATTGCCGCAGTATCAATCAAGCGATAGCCAGATTTTATAGCCTCCAGTACCACATCAGTCGCTTGTTGACCGTTATCGACCTTCCAGACACCAAAGCCAACTTGAGGAATTTCCACTCCATTGTTTAAAGTATAAGTTTTCATTTACTTATTTTCCTTTTCTATGTATTTGTTAATTCAATGATAGCATAAATGAAAGCCTTTTTTATAGAAATTTGAAAACGGAACAGTTTTTTGGATAAAGGAGGGAAATATGTGGCGAAAAATAGAAAAACTACAAGACTGGAAAGAAAACTCAAGTAATTCGTTATATACAATAGCTAAGTTCAATAAGAAAAAGTCCGCTATGATAAAATATAACCATACCATTTTGCATCAAAGGAGCCTGTTTATGCGAACTAAGACCAAAGAAACCACGCTCATACATAGACGAATAAGCATTCTAGCCATGATTTCAGCCATCTGCATCGTCACAAGGCTGTATTTCACATGGATACCCAATGTTCAGCCAGTTACAACAATTATCCTATTTGTCAGCTTATATTTTAGCGTTTTCGCCTCACTTGCCGTAGCATTTGTAACGGTTCTGGTCACTGCTTTTATGTTGGGGATGGGCTATTGGGTTATCGGGCAAATACTGGCATTTTTTGTCGTTGTCGTGCTTTTTCATTGTGTATGCAAGCTCCCATTTACTAGGAAATTGCTAGTTCAAGCTGTACTCATGTTCCTTTCAGGTATCATTTACGGCGCAGTTGTTTCAGCTTTTGATGTGTTTATTTTTCAAATAGATAGCTTTTTCGCCTATTATCTAGCTGGAGTGAGCTTTGATATCATGCATGGATTGGGGAATGTAGTTTTTTATCTATTGTTGAAAAAACCTTTTGAGCTGTTCAACGAGCGCTATTTTAAGCGGATTAACATACAGGAGGAAGTCAAATGAACCTACAAAGATTTATTGATGCACAAGAGCATTCTTACCAGAGCGCTTTAGAAGAAATCCAAAACGGAAGAAAAACGAGCCACTGGATTTGGTATATTTTTCCACAATTAAAGGAATTGGGTCAAAGCCAAACAGCGCGATTTTATGGAATAGATGGAAAAGCTGAGGCACTTTCCTATATGGAAAACGAGCTTTTGCACAAGCGACTTATCGAGATAACAGATGCTTTACTGGCAATTCCGGATAAGAATATCAAAGACATTTTAGGTTATCCTGATTATCTCAAGGTCAAATCCTGCATGACCTTATTTGCCACAGTTGCACCGCATGAAAAGATTTTTAAGCAAGTGCTAGAAAAGTATTACAAGGGCAGAATGGACGAGAAAACATTGATACTACTGGATGAAAGTAAGGAATTATTCAGCGGAAAAGCAGGCAACTACGAAGTTTCACGTCCAACTTATCCAAATGAGACAATAGAATACATCCTCAATCTCGCACCAGAACAGGCGCAATTTGCCGATATTGGCGCAGGCACTGGCAAGCTCACGACCCTGATAGCAAGACGTGGCGAGCAGATTATTGCCGTCGAGCCAAACGCAGATATGCGCAAGGAATTAAGCAAAAATCTTGAAAATTACCCCAACGCACTGATTTCACAGGCAAGTGCTGAAGACACGAAAATCGCCTCAAATAGTATAGACATTATCCTCGTAGCACAAGCACTGCATTGGTTTGAATTGTCAGCTTTCAAAAAAGAAGTCAAACGAATAGCCAAATCAGACGCTTTGATTTTTGTGCTTTATAACGATGAAGAAAGCGAGAAAGTCAGCCACAGAAGTAGTGCAACAGAAGAATTTTTCAGTCAAGCGAAAATGGAAACATTTAGCAATCCAGTCTTTTACACCAAAGATAAATGGCTAGCCTACAAGACTTCCCACTCTCATGACCCTAAACCAAAAGACGCGAATTACCAAAGCCACATAGAAGCAGCAAGCCAGCTATTCGAGGAAAATTCGACCAACGATATCTTGAAAAGAGAGTTCGTCACAACGATCTACTGGCAAAAAGTCAGTGATTTGTAAATAAAATGAAAATCCATTTTTTATAAGAAAGTGGACTTTTTTGCTAATTCTATTGTAGTTTTTTAAGTAAAGTGGTAGGCTTGAACCAAACTAAAAATAAAAGCAGTTATCTGCAAAAGAATAAAGGGGATTTGCAAATGAAGTTAGCAGTTAGAAATCTGGACTTCGGCTACGGTCTGAAAAAGGTCCTGAATATCGCATCAGAGGAGTTTGAAACAGGCAATATCTACGGAATTGTTGGACGCAATGGCGTGGGGAAAACCACTTTTTTCAAGCTTTTGACCAATATTATTGTCAGCTATAATGGCGATGTCATTATTGGCGGGGAAGTTGTGAAGACCAATCCGGCAGTTTTATCCAATGTCGGAATTGTGCTAGATGATATGGAGCTTTACAAAAATCAGACTGGCTTGTTTAATTTGCGCTTTTTCGGTGGACTTCGTGGGCAATTTAACGAAGAACAAGCTTTGAAACTGGCGGAAGAATTGGATTTGGCACAAGACATCGAGAAAAAAGTCAGCAGCTATTCGCTGGGAATGAGCAAGAAATTGATTTTGCTGATTGCCATCATGAATGATGCGCAGATTTTGATATTAGACGAGCCTTTTCGCGGGCTGGATAGCAAGAGTGTGGAGTGGTTCAAAAATTACCTGCTCAAGCTAAAAAATGAGGGCAAGATGATTTTCATCTCAAGTCATGTGCAAGAAGATATCGAGGCTTTGAGTGACAAGGTTTTGGTTTTGGAAAACGGCGAATTTGCCAAACAATTTGACCTAGCTAGTGAGCGTATCAGCCATATTTATAAGGTCGAAGTCAACAAACCAGAAGAATTTATCGCCTTTTTGACTGACAAAGATATTCAAGCTCAAATGAATGGTGCAATGGTTCGTTTTACCTTAGATGATGAAAAATTCAAGATTTTGTTCAAAGAAAGTGTTGCTAAAGACATTGAATTTTACCAAATCAAAAAGGAAAGTCAGTTTACGCAAGAGTTGAACTAGGGGGAGAAAAGATGCAAGTAAAAAATATTTTTAAAATGGAGCTTTACAAAAACATCAACGACAAGCCTTATTTGCTTGTTTTGGGTATATTAACTGCAATGAGCATTCTTTCGACTGCTCTTGTGGCGTATGCGATTAATGCCGAGCATTATTCTAGTACAATGGCGCTGTTTGCCACTTTGATAACGGTATTTAGCGCAATAGGCTTTGGTGCTTTTATGATTTTGTATCCATTTCATTTGCTGAATGTAGATTACAAAAATCGTGTAATGAGCCTGATGTTTGCCAGTGGCGTGTCGCGTGGCAGATATTATTTTGTTAAGATTGCGGCGACTATTTTGTGCAATATCTTAGCGGCAATCGTTATCTTGCTTGTGCCTGTGATTACTTTTGTGGTGGTCAATCAGGAGTTTTTGAATAATCTCCTTCGACAATTCATTGAGAATTTCAATAGTGCGGATACTTATAGTTACTTGTTGCTGAGTTTTGTTGGTTTGATTGCTAATACAGTGATGCTGACGACGGCGGTAATTATTACAAAGGGAAAAATGAGCGGAATTTTTCTTTACTTTGCTTTTTCTATGCTGAGCAATATCGTTGGTATGCTGGTGCGTATCCCATTTTTAAGTAGTTCGATTGGCATATCAAGCAATATTTTTGGAACAACCAATAGCTTGATTGGCTTGATTTTCTCCCTTGCACAGATTGCAGTTTTCTCAATTATTGGTTTGAGTGTGCTAAAACACCAAGACTTATAATCCTTTCTGGTTATCATTATCCTTATCTCAAAGTTTGTGATACAATTCCCTCATAAGTTATAGAACTCAAATCAAACTTACGGAGGTTAGAAATATGATTGATGAAATCAAAGCATTGCTAGAAGGTGCGGTTGACCCATGTACGAAAATTTCTATCATGGATATGGGCATCGTCGGTGGGATTAATGTTCATGAAGCTGAAGAGCTCATTCAAGTGGCATTGGTTCCGACTACTCCATTTTGTCCTTTCTTAGGTACTTTGGACGATGAGATTAAGGTACTGATTGAAAAGAAATACCCAGCGTGGACTGTTGATATCTTTGTTGACAGAAGTCAAGTTTGGGAAAAAGAAATGATGAGTGCAGAAGCACACAAGAAATTAGGTATTGAATAAAAAAGAAGTTGAGGTGAATAGCCTCAACTTTTTTATATGCTGTCAATAAAGTTACCAATTTCCTCAACAATCGTGTTTTTAATCTCATATTTAGCAGGAGTGAAGTTATCAATTTCCTTCATTGCCTCCAGTATCGTGCCTTTTGCCAAATAGATATAACCCGCACTTGCCAATTTTTCCGCCAGTTCTTCTTGATGGTCATCATTATGCTCGCCCAAATCCGCACGGCGTGGCTGACAGATGACTTTTTTGCCCAAATGAATAGCCTTATACAAAATCCCCGCTCCGCCATGTGCGATAATCAAGCGGGCGTTTTTTATTAGCTCATTGTATTCCTCGCCCAAAAAATAGTCCTTAACAATCATACGCTGACTGGAAAAAGGCGTTGTGCCAACTTGCGCATAGATTTCTTCGGTTAAACCTAGCTCGTTTACTGCATTTTCCGTTTCCTCTAAAATGCGAGGAAAAGGGCTGTCTTGTGTGCCTAAAAGTATTAGTATCATGTGGTTTCCTTCTATATCCATTAATGTCTTTCTTTGATTATACTATTCTTGGCAAGAAAAACGAACCAAACGTTACATTTATCTAGCCAAACATTACAAGCTACGTTTTAGAAAGTGCTTTTCTTATATAATTTATTTGTAATCAAGAAAAAGTTTTTGATAAATGAAAGCGAGGACGAAAAATGAAAACAAAACAGAAAAGAAAAGCAATTTCCTTATTAGCTTTAGGTACTTTATTGCTGAGCATGCAAGCAACTTCAGCCAATGCAGCATCTTTTGAGCAAATGAAAGATAATGTAGAAAACGGTACAGGTGTAGTCTATAACGAAGATTTGCAAAGAGAAATGACTGCTCAAGAAACAGCAGACTATATCAAGGAAATTGATGCTCAGCTAAAAGACAAAGATACAAACAATCTTACTATTGAAGAAAGTAATCAAGCAATCCAAAAAGCTTCCCAATCAGTTGCTCAAAAAGCTTTAGGGATTTCAAAAGCTTCTGCTTTGCCTTTAGGACTTGCTGCAGCAATCGGTTTTGTGCTTAAAAAAATAAAAAGCTAAAACAACTAATCAGAGAGTAGGAAACTGCTCTCTTTTTCATAGAAAATCAAGTATAATACAGGAAAATAGACAAGAAAGGAGCCATTTTTATGAGAGTAGCCATTTGTGATGATATTCCAGAAATCGCCCACCAAACTGATGAATTGTTGGTGAAATACAGCAAAAAACATTTCAATACGGATGTATTTTATGACCCGGAACGCTTGTTGGATGCTTGCGAGAATGAGCATTATGATTTTTTTATCCTAGATATAGAAATGCCCAGCATGAGCGGCGTGGAGTTGGCTGAAAAGATACGAGAAAAAGATGTTGGTTCCCCTATTATTTTTCTGACTAGCTACAAGGAATACATGGAAGATGTTTTTCGCTTGCAGACCTTTGACTATCTCTTAAAGCCAATCGCAGAGGAAAAAATGTTTGCCCTTTTAGACAGGATACTGAAATATCTAAATGTCAGTGAAAAGAGATTTGCTTTTACTTTTAATAAAATCTCGCATAGTCTGCTACTTTCTGAAATCCTTTATTTTGAAAAGAATAAACGCACTGTTTTTATCCACACCAAAACACAGGAACTTGAAATGCTGATGACAACCAATGAATTGCTCAAACAGCTAGATGAACAATTCGTGCAGGTTCATAATTCATACATTGTCAACATTCAGTATGTCAAAGAATTGCGGAAAAATGAAGTGCTTTTGACGAATGGTGTCAGTGTACCGATGAGCCGAAGTTTTGCTAAGAAGACACAGGAAGTGATATTTGAGAAGTTGCGGGGGATGATGTGATGTTAAACAATATTTTCCTTATTAGCATGTACTTGCTTCCTTTCCTGACTGCTGTCGTAGCTGTTCATATTTTCTTTGAACAGCGGCTCGAATGGAAAGGGGCAGAAAGATTTTATTATTTATCCGAATTGTTCTTGATTTTTTTGACCCTTTTCTTCGCAGTATTGCTTTATACAAATGAACGATTTATTGTTTTTCTGCAAAACTTTACCATATATTTCAGATTTTCTCTATCTACTTTAGTCTATTTCCTTTTGCTAGGCATAATTATTTCCCTAGTTTCCTCAAGGAAAAAGTTTCGGATGACACAGGTTTTCTTTTGGTTGAGTATTCTATTAATGAGCTTAGCTGCTGCTAGTGCATTTGCCTCACTAGCAATGTTTGTTTTACCAAATTGGATAAGTACACATAGCTATCTTCCTGCAGCCCTTAAACCTATTATTCATGCAACATTAATAGTTTTATTTTTCTGTCTGATTAAGATTAGTTTGAAACCAAACTTCAATAAGCAGGAAAAACAAAATGTTCTGGGAACTTTATTGTTGATTGGAATTACCAGTATTTCGACTTTGTTGATTGCTTATTTTATGCGGGAACTCTTATATAAGCAGTTGATATCAGTGGCTCTTTGTGCTTTGGGCGTATTTGTTTTGGTTATAATCAATGTTTTTGTATTAACACTCTATAAAACGCAAGAGAACTTTTTTTCAAAACTTAGTCAAATGACCCTGCAAAATAAAAATTATGAAAACCAAATAGCCGAATTTAAGTTAATGCAAGAAGCACAGGAAAAAATAAGAGCAATAAAACACGACTTGAAGAACGAGCATATTATTTTATTAGGGTTGCTGGAAAAAGAGGAAATTGAAGAAGCACGAACTTATTTAAAAGAAGAATTGGGAAAAATCCATGAAGCAGATGTGTTTTATACCCATAATTCCAGCTTAAATTTTTTGCTCAATCAAAAAGTTAAGGAAGCAAATAAACTGGGCGTTCATTTGGAAACAGAAATTTTGCTTCCTGAAACAACATCGCTTGAAAACGAAATGCTAGCTATTATTCTTGGTAATCTTTTAGATAATGCCACCTCAGCGGCAAATCGGTTAAGTAATTCCGACAAAACTGTTCACTTAATTCTGAAAGCGTTCAATCACAATTTGTTAATAGAAGTAAGTAATAAATTTGATATTGTGGAGGAGAAAACTCGCCAAAATAGGAAAGTAGAAGGATTTGGGATTAAGAATATTAAGAATGTGGTTGCTAAATACAATGGTATTTACAAACAGTCGGTAGAAGGTAATGTTTACAATACCAGTATATTGTTTTTAAATATTTGCTAGAAAATCCCCGTCAAATGCTGCCTTGCATTTGACGGGGATTTTCGAAATGAAATGTTCAAAAAAATAAGAGGTTGCCTCAATAAGCAGAGAGCTGTTATTGGGGCAACTTCTTATTCTATTTCAAAGCAAAGGACCAAAATACTCCGCCTTTTCATAAACATCCAACATCTCCGGCCACTGAACAATCAGTTTATCCACTTTTCCATTCATCAGTCGCCCTGCCATTGAAGTAGAATGCACGCGGGCAATACTTTCCACAAAGACCACTTTTTTCTTGAAAAAATGCGCCAAATAAACAAAGGGAACTGCCGTATGTGCACCAGTCGTTACGACAACATCTGGTCGAATACTGATGAAATAGCCCAGACTTTTCAAGATATTCCACGAAAAAATAAAGAGATATTTGAGCAGATATTTTCGTGTGCCAAAGGCAAGATATTTCACTGGAATGCCAATATCCAAATCTTTAGTCGTGCGGTCTTTTTCCGTAATCAAAACAGAATTATATCTAGCAAACAGCTCTTTTAGCTGCATCATTTCCGTCAAATGTCCGCCAGTGGAACAAATGAAAACTACTTTTTTCACTACTTTTTCCTCCAAAAATGAGAGTGCAATGAAATCCACCAAAAAAGAAAGTAGCACTGATTGAAAATCATTCTCAACTAGTCTAAAATACAAGGGAAAGTCATCATAATAGAGTATATTTGCGGAGGGAAAATATGTCAACTTTAGAGATAAAAGATTTGCACGTTTCAATAGAAGGAAAAGAAATTCTTAAAGGTGTCAACTTAACCATGAACACTGGCGAAATCCATGCAATCATGGGGCCAAACGGAACAGGTAAATCCACCTTGTCAGCGGCTATCATGGGCAATCCAACCTACGAAGTGACACAGGGGGAAGTTCTTTTAGACGGCGAAAATGTTTTGGAGCTAGAAGTAGATGAGCGCGCAAGATTGGGCTTGTTCCTAGCCATGCAATATCCATCAGAAATTCCGGGCATTACCAATGCTGAGTTCATGCGTGCAGCGATTAACGCTAAGCGCGAAGATGACAACAAGATGGGTATCATGGAATTCTTGAAAAAGCTAGATGAAAAAATGCAGCTCCTAAATATGCCAGAAGAAATGGCTGAGCGTTATCTCAACGAAGGTTTTTCAGGCGGCGAGAAAAAACGCAATGAAATCCTGCAATTACTCATGCTTGAGCCAACTTTTGCAATCCTAGATGAGATTGATAGTGGGCTAGATATTGATGCACTGAAAGTTGTATCAAAAGGTGTCAATGCCATGCGTGGTCAAGGATTTGGTGCCATGATTATCACTCACTACCAACGTTTGCTTAACTACATCACTCCTGATTATGTGCATATTATGATGGAAGGAAAAGTGGTAAAAACTGGCGGTGCTGAGCTAGCTAAACGCTTAGAGGCGGAGGGTTATCAAGGAATTTCCGCAGAGCTTGGTATTGATTACAAAGAAGAAGTTTAGGAGGGATTTTTGATGACAAATAGTGAGAAAATCAAAGATTTTTCCTTAGGAAAAGGCGAACCTGAATGGCTTCTTGAGGCAAGACTACAAGCAGCAGGGCAGGCGGAAACCCTAGATTATCCAGTAATCGAGCGCGTACGTTACCAGCGTTGGAACCTATTTCAAGGCGATTTCGCTCAAGAAGAATACAGCGAAAATGTACCAGCTTTTGATGAAATGGAGAACAATGCCTTAATCGCTCAAGTTGGTACACAGACCGTTATTGAGCAAATGCCAACAGCCATGCTTGAACAAGGCGTGATTTTGACAGATATTTTCACAGCTGTAACTGAGCATGAAGAATTATTCAAAAAGTATTTCATGACTAAAGCTGTAAAAGCTGATGAAAATAAAATGATAGCAAAACACCTAGCGGAAATGAACTCAGGGATTTTCCTTTATGTACCGAAAAATACAAAGGTAGAATTGCCGATTGAGGCTTGCTTCTTCCAAGATAATAGTTCAGATGTTCCGATGAACAAACACGTTTTGATTGTGGCGGACGAGCATTCGGAGTTTACTTATTTGGAAACTTTCCAGATGACAGGCGAGGGTGCAGTTAAGTCTTCGGCAAATATCGTGGTTGAAGTTGTTACTTTGCCGGGTGCAAAGGTTAAGTTTTCAGCCATTGACCGTTTGGGCGAGAATATGACAGCCTTTATGACGCGTCGCGGACATTTGCTCAATGACAGCTCGATTGACTGGGCGATTGGTGTCATGAACGACGGCAATATGGCTGGCGATTTTGACTCTGACCTGATGGGCAACGGCTCTCATGCAGATATGAAAGTCGTCGCAGCCTCAAGTGGTCGCCAAATTCAAGGGATTGACTCTCGTGTAACCAACTTTGGCAATCATTCAGTTGGGCATATCTTCCAGCATGGTGTAATTTTAGACAGCTCGACTTTGACCTTTAACGGTATCGGACATATCATCAAGGGGGCAAAAGGAGCGGACGCGCAACAGGAAAGTCGTGTGCTTATGCTTTCTGATAAGGCTCGTGGCGATGCCAATCCGATTTTGTTGATTGATGAAAACGAAGTCACTGCAGGTCACGCAGCATCTATCGGACGTGTTGACCCTGAGGATATGTACTACCTCATGAGCCGCGGAATTACCGAAGAAGAGGCGAAACGATTGGTTATTCGTGGTTTCTTAGGCTCAGTTTTAGTAAATATCCCAATCCGCAAGGTGCAAAACGACTTTATCGCAATGCTTGAAGGGAAGTTAGGCAATGGCTAATTTAGATGTAGCAAAAATTCGTCAGGATTTTCCGATTTTAGACCAGATAGTCAATGATGAACCCTTGATTTATTTGGATAATGGAGCGACTACGCAAAAGCCTGTGCAGGTCTTGAATGTCTTGCGCGACTATTATCTCAATGATAACGCAAATGTTCATCGTGGCGTGCATACATTGGCAGAAAGAGCGACAGCTGAATATGAAAAAGCTCGCGGGAAAGTGCGCAAGTTTATCAATGCACCATTTGTGGAAGAAGTTCTCTTTACCAGAGGAACAACCACTAGCTTAAACTGGGTGGCGCAAAGTTTGGGAAATCTAGTTATTGAACCGAACGACGAAATCGTCATTAGTGTCATGGAACACCACTCAAACATTGTTCCGTGGCAGGAGTTAGCTAAAAGAAAAGGCGCAACTTTGCGTTTTATCGAGATAACCAAAGACGGAAAAATGGATATGGAAAGTGCTAAAAACCTCATCAATGAGCGGACGAAAATCGTGTCAATCGCTCATGTGTCGAATGTTCTAGGTACAACCAATCCAATCAAAGAATTAGCTGAATTGGCACACGCCAATAATGCTTACCTAGTCGTTGACGGCGCGCAGTCAACTCCGCATACACCAATAGATGTGCAAGATTTGGCTTGCGATTTCTTCGCTTTTTCCGGACACAAAATGTGCGGTCCAACAGGAATTGGTGTTCTTTGGGGCAAGAAAGAGTTGCTTGAGCAAATGGAACCAGTTGAGTTTGGCGGAGAAATGATTGATTTTGTTTACCGCGACCATTCGACTTGGGCGGACTTGCCTTATAAGTTTGAGGCTGGTACACCGAATATTGCTGGAGCCATTGCGCTAGGGGCGGCGATTGATTATCTCAGCGAATTGGGTATGGAGAATATCCATGCTTATGAGCAAGAGCTTATCAATTATGTCTTGCCGAAACTACAAGCGATTGACGGTTTGACAGTTTACGGACCGCAAAACCCAGCTGAGCACAGCTCGGTTATCGCTTTTAACATCGACGGCTTGCATCCGCATGATGTATCTAGTGCGCTGGATATGCAGGGAATTGCTGTTCGTGCAGGACATCACTGTGCGCAAGTTTTGATTAAGGAATTAGCTGTATCATCAACTGCTCGTGCCTCTTTTTACATCTACAACACCAAAGAAGAGTGCGATATGCTAGTTGAGGCAATCTTGAAGACAAAGGAGTTTTTCGCTCATGGCATTATCTAGGCTAGACAATTTGTACCGCCAGATGATTTTAGACCATTCGGCGCATCCGCATCATCACGGGACTTTGGACGGGGTGGAGCCGATTGAGATGAATAATCCGACTTGTGGCGATGTCATTCATTTGTCAATTCTAATAGAAGAAAACAAGATTAAAGATATTGCCTTTGACGGCTCGGGCTGCTCAATTTCTACTGCTTCGGCTTCGATGATGACCGACGCGGTTTTGGGAAAAGAGATTGCTCAAGCATTGGAAATGTCAGATACTTTTTCCAGAATGGTACAGGGGCAAGAAATCACAGATATCGAAAACATCTTGGGCGAGGCAAGCTTGCTTAGTGGAGTTGCCAAGTTTCCAGCACGTATCAAATGCTCAACACTGGCATGGAAAGCGCTGGAAAAAGCACTTGCAAGCAACAGTAATCAAGCCAGCCAAGCAAATATAATCAATCACGAAAACGGAGGAGAATAATTCATGGGTGTTCCAGAAAAAGAGGAATATAAATACGGTTTCCATGATGATGTGCAGCCAATTTTCTCAACAGGAAAAGGCTTGTCAGAAGAAGTCGTCCGCGAGCTTTCAGCAGCCAAAAACGAGCCTGAGTGGATGTTGGATTACCGCTTAAGAGCTCTTGAAGTCTTTAACAAGCTGCCAATGCCCGAGTGGGGTGCAGACTTGTCGGATATTGATTTTGACGACATCATTTATTACCAGAAACCAACCGACAAACCAGCTCGCTCTTGGGATGATGTGCCTGACAAAATCAAAGAAACCTTTGAAAAAATCGGTATTCCAGAGGCAGAAAGAGCCTATCTAGCAGGTGCGTCTGCACAGTTTGAGTCCGAAGTGGTTTACCACAACATGAAAGAAGAGTTTGAAAAATTGGGTATCGTCTTTACCGATACCGATACGGCTCTAAAAGAATATCCTGAGCTTTTCAAGGAATACTTCGGTAAATTAGTACCACCAACCGACAACAAACTTGCGGCACTAAACTCAGCAGTTTGGTCAGGTGGCTCCTTCGTTTATGTACCAAAGGGCGTTAAGTGCGATATACCTATTCAAGCTTATTTCCGTATCAACAATGAAAACACAGGGCAGTTTGAGCGGACGCTGATTATTGTTGACGAGGGTGCTAGCGTGCATTATGTCGAAGGCTGTACGGCACCAACTTATTCGTCCAACTCCTTGCACGCGGCTATCGTTGAGATTTACACACGCAAGGGTGCTTATACGCGTTATACCACCATTCAAAACTGGTCGGATAATGTTTATAATCTGGTTACCAAACGTGCCAAAGCTTATGAAGACGCGACTGTTGAATGGATTGACGGCAATCTCGGCTCAAAAGCTACCATGAAATATCCAGCAGTCTTCCTAGACGGACGCGGAGCTCGTGGAACCATGCTTTCAATCGCTTTTGCAGGCGAAGGACAGTGGCAGGATACTGGTGCCAAAATGATACACAACGCACCAAACACCTCTAGCTCCATTGTGTCAAAATCAATCGCCAAAGACGGCGGAACGGTCAACTACCGCGGACAAGTAACCTTTAATAAAGACAGTGCAAAATCAATCAGCCATATTGAGTGTGATACGATTATCATGGATGACAAGTCCAAATCGGACACCATTCCATTCAATGAAATCCACAATTCGCAAGTGGCATTGGAGCATGAAGCCAAAGTTTCTAAGATTTCCGAAGAACAGCTTTATTACCTCATGAGCCGCGGCTTGAGCGAGCAAGAAGCGACAGAGATGATTGTTATGGGATTTGTTGAGCCTTTTACTAAGGAGCTTCCTATGGAGTATGCTGTTGAGTTGAATCGATTGATAAAGTATGAAATGGAAGGTAGTGTTGGATAAGTTTTCGACATTTTCAGAAAATAGAAGAAAACACATGCAGTCAGAATTTGCACTTCATGTGTTTTTTATCGTTTTCTCCTATCCCACAAAAGGATTTTCAACAGTATTCCTATTCAATTCCAAAACATCCCCTGTTCGTGCTTCAATCCTAAAGAAGTAGAGATTTTCCCCTTGTTCTACACCGTTTGCAAAACGGCTTTCATCATCTGTATAAACAAAACCAACCCAATCAGAATTGCCCATTTCTGCATCTCTAAAGAAAAGCCCGTTCATCTCTGTGCCGTCAATATTATAAACAAATCGCTCGTAGATTTCTCTGCCAACAATTTGCACCACTTCTTCAATAGTCACCTCATGCGTATATAGGTCTACCGTTTCTCCTGCAAAAAAGTCTGTGTAATTCACCACTCGAACGACACTTGCTTCATATCTCGCAGTGCTGTAGCTAGACCGGCTACAACTTCGGGAAAATCGCCCGAATTTTCCGCCTCGCAAGCCTCAAACTGTAAGTAAGCGACAAGTAGCTAACTTACAGTAATTCGCATTGTCGTCCTTGTTCGCTACGGCACTGCGAGTTATGGCTCCACCTAGCAGAAGAAAACCAGACCAGAAACTCTAGTGTATATTAGCATTTTGTTACTCTCCCAAAGGTATTCGTTGACCCAGAGAGTTTTCGGTTTGCTCCAAAGTCTGTAGTCGTAGCCCAATTCAGCCCACCGCAGTGGCTACTAAGGGAGACAATGCGAATTGAGGCTGACCCATTAATCCAAATCAGCCATAAAAAATCGAAGGAAAACCACAAAAAAGTGTCTTTCCTTCGATTTTTTGTCTATTTCTATCCCATTTTACACCTCAACCAGCAGTTGTTGAACTGTT
>Ga0268261_10000036_pt1 | contig 91933 bp, 104 predicted proteins | sample TergutNc150P1_FD_190353 | JGI IMG/M metagenome (GOLD analysis project Ga0268261, IMG submission 190353) | Nasutitermes corniger P1 segment gut microbial community from laboratory colony in Florida, USA - Nc150 P1 (SPAdes) (version 2) | ecosystem: Host-associated > Arthropoda: Insects >... | reverse complement strand
AAGAACTTCGGCGCTTCTCTCTTTCAAGAGCGACGCTTATTATTATATAACATTCAACACCTCGTGTCAAGCGTTATTTTTAAGTTTTTTCGACACCGTTTTTGACGACTTAATTATATTACCACATCGCCACAACTGTGTCAATAAGTTTTTATAAATTTGTTTGTCGATTTTTGCCGATGTTTTGGCGACTTGATAATAATACCATGGATTTTGGGTCTTGTCAAAGGTATTTTAAAATATTACCTATAAAAAAATCAGATACAGGATTTCAGCTCCCGTACCTGATGATTTTGTGCCTATTAACTTAGTTCTTGCTCAACGACTGCTAGGATTTGGTCGACGTAGGCTTGGCACAGCTCCTGGGTTTCTGCTTCTACCATGACCCGTACTAGCGGCTCTGTTCCGGAAGGGCGTACTAAAACCCTTCCTTTACCGGCCATCTGTGCTTCCACGTTCCCAATCTCAGCGAGGATATTAGCATTTTTCAGCATCGCTTCCTTGTCCTCGACCTTAAGATTTTTAAGGAGTTGTGGGTATTTTTTCATGTCGGCAGCCAAAGTTGCCAGTGGTGTTTTCGTTTCGACGACGATTTTAGCCAATTGGACCGCACTCAGCAAGCCATCCCCTGTTGTTGAATGATCAAGGAAAATCAAGTGGCCGGATTGTTCGCCCCCAAAATTATAGCCATTGGCGAGCATTTCTTCCAACACGTAACGATCCCCAACTTTTGTAGGAATGCTATTCAATCCGTTTTCTTTAATGGCATTATAAAAGCCCAGGTTGCTCATGACAGTGGAGACAACGGTGTTGTCCTTAAGGAGCCCTTGTGTGTTCAGGTAGCGGCCCACCACAAACATAATAAAGTCCCCGTCGATGATGTTCCCTTCGTGATCGACGGCAATCAACCGGTCGCAATCGCCATCGAAGGCAAACCCTAGGTCAGCCCCCTGGTCAACGACTGCTTTTGCCAGGTTTTCAGGATGTGTCGAACCGCATTTTTCGTTGATATTGACCCCATCTGGGTTAGAGGCAATGGTCACGATGTCGGCATCCAAGTCTGCAAATAGCTGGCGGGCAAGGGCTGATGCTGCCCCATTTGCACAGTCTGCTACGATTTTTAGGCCAGATAAATTCGTCGCGCCTGCTGTTCCTTTAATAAAATTCACGTATTTTTGAGCACCGACCCTAAAGTCTTCAACCCTGCCGATATCACCGGCAATAGGGCGCGGCAAGTCTAGGGAATCGTTGTCAAGGAGTGCTTCGATTTCAAATTCTTCTTGATCGCTCAGTTTGTAACCGCTATGGCTGAAGATTTTGATGCCATTATCCTGGACTGGGTTGTGGGAGGCTGAAATCATGATGCCCGCTTCCACATCCAAGCATTTTGTCAAATATGCCACTCCCGGTGTGGTAATGACGCCAAGGGTCAAAACATCTGCCCCTGAGGACGTCAAGCCCGCAATCAGGGCGCTCTCTAAAAGTTCCCCAGAAATGCGGGTGTCCCTGCCAATCAAGACTTTTGGCCGTGTGCTCTTTGCTTTTAATTGGTGACCTAAAATACGGCCCAGTTTCATTGTGAATTCGGCTGTCAGATCGGTGTTTGCCACGCCCCTGACGCCATCTGTTCCAAAATATTTACCCATGAAGTCTATCCCTCGCTTTTACTCGATTAGTGTTATTTGAAGTATGGGCTCGTTTAAGTCCCCATTAATGAATTCCGGTGTTTCCATGCGGATGGAAAGGTTATGGTCTCCTGCTTGCAACTGGTTTAAATCCACGTGCAGGCGGATGTCTGATGCCGACATTTGTTCAAGGAGGCGTTGTGCGCCACGGACGACCACATCAACGCGCATGACCTGGTTTTGATCCTCGATTTCAAGGTCGGAAGCCAGGTTGAGTGCCTCTATCGGCACATTCCTAAAAGTCCGGCTGGCGGTTGATGCGAAGATTATCCTTGCCGTAACTTCCCGCTGCCTGATGTACTGGGTCCCTTCCGGGGCTCCTAGCAAAATAATCTGTTCCCCATTGGCATTTAACTGGGATGTGTCCAATGGAATTTCATATTGGCTAATACTTTCCAACACGCCCGGTTCCCCGAACACTTCGGCTTCAGCCGGCGAAAAAACGACTTCGCTAATGCTCATGCCGGGTGGAGGGTTTCCACGGATGCGAAAAGTGAATGGCACCATCCGGCTTTCTGTAAAGACTTCCACCCGGATGGTTGCCTCGTATGGCAGTACTTCAAGGTCCAAGTGATTCATTTCAGCATCAAAAGCGCCAAGGGGTACGGTAAATTCCCTTTGCCCATTCAATATGTCGTTAGCATCGATGGTGCCCTGGACGACTGCTACTTCTGAAAGCAAGGCACCCGCTCCCCTCAAGGTGACGGATTCCAAATCCACTTGAGGCTCGGAAATAATCCAGTCCACTTCACTGAGAAGGTGCCGGTTGACAATCAAGCCCTCTACTGGGAACTGTATTTCTTCTTGATTGGCGATGGTAACATTGAACGTGCTCGGATTGGTCCGGACCTCAACCCGCCGGTTGACATTGGCATGCTCAACGTGGACGGTATAAGTGCCTGACCCCAACTGCCGAAGATCCACGAAAAATTCCATATTGGATTGGAGCAACGTCATTTCCACTTGGTTACGTTCGCCAATCACTACGACTTCGATGGTACTGGGGATAAACCCGTCGACAATGATCTGATCCGGGTTTTGAAGGACAGTGAGGGCATAGTTGGGGATGACCTCGGAAGCCCGGAAATGAAATTCCTCAGGCATGTATCTCGTATTGATGACGATGATGAACGCCCCTAAAAATGCCAGTAGCTTCAAAAGCATCTCATTCTCAAAAATTTTATTGTAAATGCCATCCAAATTCTTTAGGCTCAAGAATCCGACTAAGAGTGTTGGGGAAGTAAAGAATTTCCAGGCCCCTTTCAAAGCCTTGCCCGTATTTTCAAAGAATAGCTTCAAGCCGCGGGTTGAGTTGTTGCTGGATTGCCTCATATTTTTTGTCCCCCTAACCGCTGCTCAAGGTCGGCCCTGAACAATTCCAGGTCGGCATACATTTTCAATTGGCCATTGTGGGCGATAGAAAAACGGCCGGTTTCTTCGGAGACCGTCAGGGTCACACTGTCTGAAATTTCGCTGATGCCAATGGCGGCCCGGTGCCTGGTCCCTAAATCCTTGCTGATGTCCTCACGGTGTGTAGACGGCAAGTAGGCCCCCGCACAGTGCAATTTTCCGCCGCGGATAATTACCGCGCCATCATGAAGCGGCGTCGTCGGAATGAAAACAGTGGTTAAAAGTTCCTTGGAGAGTTGGCTGTCCATAATGGTCGATGGCGTGACAAATTCATCTAATTTGACATCCTGCTCCAAAACGATAAGGGCACCGATACGCCGCTTAGCCAAAAATTCAATGGACTGGGTCAAAATAGAAATATTGCCATCTTCCTTCTCCGAATGCTGCCCGCGGCTTATGAGGCTATTTCTGCCAATCTGTTCTAATCCTGCCCTTATTTCAGGTTGGAAAATAATGATAATTCCTAAAATCCCCCACTCAATGACTAAGTCAATGATGGAATTCAGCGTATGGAGGTTGAGCCAGGTACTAATAAAGTTCAGCAAATAAACAAAAATCAAACCTTTTAAAATCTGGATGGCCCGCACATTTACCTTGATGAGTTTTAGGATATAGTAAAGGATCAACCAGACCAAATACGTATCCAGGGCGAGGGTTGCCAAGCCCAAAAAACTAAACTCCTCAGGCAATGTAAAAATACCCGGCAAAAGAGATGACACGCTACCGGACCTCCTTTCTGATATGTTGCTGCACTTCCATTATATCACAATTTTTCCTTATTAACCTATGTTAAAACCAATTTTTTATGCGTGCCAAAAACAAATGCACCAAGGCTTTTAACCTCGGTGCATCTAGGGTATCTCTATTAACCCAAATATTTCTGATAAAGGGATTTGGCTACGATTTCGTCTTTGGTCCCATGGACCAGGGCCCGGCCATCATTAAAGACGACCAGGCGGTGGCTTTCTGCTTCAAACGACATCAGGTAGGGGTTTTCGGTGAAGCCGATGCCTTGCTCCCCTAGCGTACGCTTCAATTCTTTAAGGCTGATGGGACGCTGTGCTGCCGGGCGCACCTGGACCGTATCCCTGCCGCACAGTGCCAGCGTCTTCGTTTCATTTTCAAATTTAAGGAATGGGTAGTTAGCATCCACCCCGCAGCTTGTGCAGTTGGATTTTTTGAGGGAGCTTACATTCAGCGACTGGTGGCGATTTTCCCAAAGGTCAAAGCTCACCAGGGTTGGACGGACGGCTTCCCAGTCTCCGACGAGGATTTTAAGGGCTTCGGCTACCTGGTAGGCGGTGACCATCTGGACGGCCGGCATGATGATGCCTGCGGTGTCGCAAGTCGCCCCTCCAATCGGCACACTCCCCATCAGGCAGCTTAGGCAAGGGGTTTTACCAGGGATAATCGGATAAGACATGCCATAGCTCCCCACGCAGGCGCCATAAATCCAGGGAATGCCATGCTTGGCTGCCACATCGTTAATCAGCATGCGCACCTCGAAATTATCGGTGGCATCCATTAAGAGATCAGTTCCTTCGACGAGGGTGTTGATTTCCCTTGCGACAACATCCATAACCAAAGCGTTGATTTCCACTTCAGAATTGATGGCCTGCAACCTGTTTTTCGCCGCAATTGCTTTTGGCAACCGGTTCATGGCATCCGACTCGCTGTAAAGCTGCTGACGGCCCAGGTTGCTTAACTCCACATAGTCCCTGTCAACGATGGTCAGCTTGCCGACTCCCGCCCTTACTAACGCTTCGGCATTTCCAGTGCCTAATGCGCCGGCACCTATAATGAGGACATGCTTTTCGCTTAAGGATTGTTGCCCTTTGGGACCAATTTTAGGGAATAGCTCCTGCCTTGAATAGCGTCCTGCCATTATTTGCTCATTCCTTCTAGCGGGCTGCTGGCAGTCGCGTAGTCTTTTTTCGGGATTCGCCCGGCTTCAAAGCCTAGGCGCCCGGCCTCGATGGCAAGTTTCATGGCCTGAGCCATTTTAACAGGGTCTTTTGCCCCGGAAACCGCTGTGTTCAGCAAGACCCCGTCTGCACCTAGTTCCATGGCAGCTGCGGCATCAGCTGGAGAACCAATCCCCGCATCCACAATAATCGGGACCGTCGCCTGCTCGATGATAAACCTGATGTTAAGCGGGTTTAAAATCCCCTGTCCCGAGCCAATCGGTGATGCTCCCGGCATAACGGCGTGGACACCCAGTTCTTGTAGCCTGCGTGCCAAAATAACGTCGTCCGCAATGTATGGCAAGACGATGAAACCTTCTTCCAACAGGATTTCGCATGCTTTATAAGTTTCAATCGGATCTGGCAATAATGTTTTTTGATCGCCAATGACCTCTACTTTGATCATGTCGCATAAACCAGAAGCCTTCGCCAAACGGGCGATACGGACTGCTTCTTCTGCATTGGCAGCCCCGGCTGTGTTTGGCAATAACTTAAATTTCTTCAAGTCAAGCATTTCTAAGAAATTGGGCTGGTTTGCCTCCCAAATATTCATGCGGCGGACTGCAAACGTCAAAATCCCAGATTCCGATGCGTCTACCGCTTCTTTTTGCACATCAAAACTTGGGAATTTCCCTGTCCCTAACAATAATCTCGATTCAAATTCATATGGTCCGATTTTTAGCATTTTAGCCGCCTCCTACAAAATGTACAATCTCAATTTTATCCCCATCGCAGATCCGCGTAACCGAATGGGCTGTCCGGTCAATAATCAAGCCATTGGCTTCAACGATGACCACTTTCTCCTGCATATTGAAAAGCCCCAATAAATCGGTGATGGTCGACACGGTATCAGCGACCTTCACCTGCTCTCCATTAATAATCAAGTCCATGTGCTTTCTCCTTTATCTTATGAAGTATGCCGGTCCAACCTGAACGCATGCAAGTCTTCGTTTTCGATGCCATCTAGTAAGTCTGCAATTAGCTTTCCCGTCACGGCGCTCAACAAGATTCCATTCCGGTAATGCCCAGTAGCGATTGCCAGGTTTTCATAGACCGGGTGCATCCCTAAATAGGGCAATCCGTCATCGGTTTGCGGCCGGATCCCTGACCAGGCCTTCTCCCATTCCGTTTCAGCAATGGCCGGCAACAGCTTTTTGGCCTTTTCCATTAAGGACTGCACCGACTGGAAACTTACTTTTTTATCTGAAGTGTGAGGGATCGCCGTCGCGCCTACCAGTAACCGGTTTCCTTTTTTGGGGACGATGTAGCAACCATGGGAAAAGACGGTGGATTCCAATAACTGCTGTGAGGCTAAGACTGAGAAGCATTCCCCTTTGACCGGGTATGTTTTCAACGGATAGCCATGGCTTTCTAACAGGTTTTTGCTCCATGCGCCAGCAGCCACGACCACCTGATCTGACCGGAAGTTTTCTGTCAGGGTTTTGACTCCCACTAACTTGCCGTCCTCAATTAGCAAGTCATCAACCTGGGTGAATTCTTTGGTCGTCGTACCTAATGCCTCCGCTGATTTTGCGAACGCCAGTGACAATGAGGGGGCGTCAACTTGGCCGTCCTCCAACACTTCCATCACTTTGGATATATGCTGACCCAGGTTAGGTTCCTTGGAATGGGCTTTTTCGCACCAACTGACCTGATGACCCAGGCTCCCTTGCAACTTGATGATTTCCTCGAATTCAAGGGCTTCAGCCCCAGTCAGCGGCACTTTCAACATGCCTTTGTCCACGAAACCGATGTCAATCCCACTGAGCGCCCTCAATTCATGGGCAAGCTTTGGGTACATTTGCCTACTCTTAAGGGCAAGCCGGAACAAAGGACCTACTTCCAAGCCCATTTCCACCAAGGCAGCCAGCATTCCAGCAGCCGCACCCGAGGCTTCCGAGGCTAAGCGGCCCCGTTCCAATAAAAGGACCTTCTTGCTTCGTTTTGCTAATTCATAAGCGATGGAAGAACCAATAATCCCACCGCCGATAATAATGACATCGAACTTATTCATCTGCTTCCTCCATTGCACGGCGATAGGCCTTAGTCATTTCCAGGGGATTCTCGGCTTCCAAAATCGTTGATAAAACGGCAATGCCAGCAGCGCCCGTCTTTAAAACGTCCTTCACATGATGGGGTTTAATCCCTCCGATAGCAATGACTGGAATCTGGACACTTTCAACGACTTCTTGCAATGCTTTTAGCCCCCTTGGCTCTAACCCTGGTTTAGAACCCGTCGGATAGATGTGGCCAAATAATAAATAATCTGCGCCTTGGGATTCTTTCATGATTGCTTCTTGTGGGCTATGGATAGAAGAACCTGTCCTAAGCGCTGGAAAAGACTGCTTAACTTTGTCGACATCCAAACTATGATAAGCCAGTTGAACGCCTTTCGCATGGCTTGCGGCAGCGACATCAATCCGGTCGTTAATCATAATTTGAGTCAGACTCACACCACTTTTTAATAGCATGGATACCCCGTCAAATAACTCCCTGGCAGTCAAATGCTTCTCCCGAAGATGGATTGCGGTTAAAAGAGGATAGATATCAGCGATAATTCGTGCCAATTCATCCAGTGGCATCTTCCCAGTGCTGATTACATGAAGCTCTTTAATACTCCCACCTCCACAAAAAAAGCCCACCTCGTCAAGAAGTTGGCTCATTGTCCTAAAATCAACAGTCGTTTCGCCACTTCCCTCCACCGGTTATTAGCCGGCCAGGTTCAAAGGGTTTAATCTCAGCCTAAAAAACAAAGGCACCCCTAGTATAATTATTTACCTTATGGGCACCTCTATTACCTCCAATTCACTCGTATGAGTAGTCTTTTCCGCCCATCCTTCGTCAGTAAAAATGCCATGAACGCTCCGGTTCACTGCATTTTCACTTCCTCGGCTGGACGAAAAAATCCTCACACATACGAGCAAAGCGAGTTAATAGAAGTACCCTTATAATATTTTATCAGTTTTTGTAGATGATTGCGAAGGATATGCTCATTAAAATGAAAAAATCCCCAGGGCAAAAAAGTTGTCCCGGGGATTAAGAATTATACTAATTCGATAACTACCATTTCAGCTGCATCCCCACGACGAGGCCCAGCTTTAATGATACGAGTGTAGCCACCGTTACGCTCAGCGTAACGAGGAGCAATATCACCGAATAATTTTTGAACAGCAGAAGATCCAGCTTCGCTAGCCACTTCGTTACGTACGAAAGAAGAAGCCTGACGACGAGCGTGTAAATCACCACGTTTACCTAAAGTAATTAATTTTTCAACTACTGAACGTAATTCTTTAGCACGAGCCTCAGTTGTCATAATGCGCTCATTAATAATTAAATCTGTTGATAAGTCACGCAACATTGCTTTACGTTGGTTACTTAAACGTCCTAATTTTCTGTAAGCCACTTTAAATTCCTCCTTCCATTAAAAAATGGAATTTATATATATAAATTATTTAGTGCACCCTAAACTCAAGCCTAACTCATCTAATTTGTCTTTTACTTCTTTCAAAGACTTCTTACCTAAGTTACGTACTTTCATCATATCCTCTTCAGAGTGACGGGCTAATTCTTCAACAGTGTTGATGCCAGCACGACGCAAGCAGTTGTAAGAACGCACGGATAAATCCAGTTCTTCAATAGGCATTTCCAAGACCTTGTTCTTTTCTTCATCTTCACGTTCAACTACGAAAGAAGCCAGTTGTCCAACTTCATCTAAGTTAACTAGAATGTTAAAGTGCTCAACCAAGATTTTTGATGCAAGGGAAATCGCTTCTTGAGGATTAAGGCTACCATTTGTCCAAACTTCAAGAATTAGTTTATCATAAGAAGCATCTTGCCCCACACGAGTTTTCTCAACATCGTAAGAAACACGGGTAACGGGTGTGTAGATGGAGTCAATTGCGACTTCGCCTACACTTTCAAGTAATTGCTTATTATCCTCTGCCCCAACATAACCATTCCCACGACGGGCTTTTAAAGTCATGCGAAGGCGGCCATTGCTGGCAAGTGTTGCAATATGAAGGTTAGGGTTGATTATTTCAACTTCATCATCGCATTCAATATCGGCAGCGGTAACTGCACCTTCTCTTGCAATGTCAATACGAAGTTCCTTAACTTCCTCTGAGTCGATGGAAAGAATTAAATTCTTTAAGTTAAGGATGATTTGAGTTACATCCTCAACAATTCCATCAACCGCTGTAAATTCATGTTGAACACCTTCAATTTGGATAGAAGTTACCGCTGCTCCTGGAAGGGATGACAGTAATACTCGACGCAAGGAGTTTCCTAACGTAGTACCATACCCGCGCTTTAGAGGTTCAATAACAAACTTTCCATAGAACTTATCCTTGATATACTCTTCAACATCAATTCTTGGTTTTTCGATTTCTAACATCGACTTCCCTCCTCAGGATCACTTAATCGTAGGGTACTACTTTCAAACTGCTTCCTGATTATTAACCACGTGGGTGTTTTGGCGGGCGGCAACCATTGTGAGGAACTGGAGTAACATCTTTGATAGCTGTTACGTCTAATCCTGCTGCTTGTAAAGCACGGATAGCTGCTTCACGTCCAGGACCAGGACCTTTAACTGTTACATCTACTGCCTTCATACCATTATCCATAGCCGCTTTAGCAGCAGCTTCAGATGCCATTTGAGCAGCAAATGGAGTAGATTTACGAGAACCTTTAAATCCTAATGCACCTGCACTTGACCATGAGATTGCATTACCATGAGGATCAGTAATCGTAACAATTGTATTATTGAAAGTCGAGTGGATATGTGCCATACCTGTAGCAATATTCTTTTTAACACGACGTTTTGTTCTTACTTGTTTACGTGCCATTGTCATGACCCTCCTAACTATTTTTTCTTATTAGCGACTGTCTTACGAGGTCCTTTACGTGTACGGGCGTTATTTTTAGTATTTTGTCCGCGTACTGGTAAACTACGACGATGACGGATTCCACGGAATGAAGCAATCTCCATTAAACGCTTGATATTTAATGTGATGTCACGACGAAGGTCACCTTCTACTTTTAATTTATCGATTTCTGTACGGATACGGTTTAACTCATCTTCAGTTAAATCACGTACACGAGTATCTTCTGATACACCAGCGTTAGCTAGGATCTGTTGGGAAGTTGGCTTACCAATCCCAAAGACATATGTTAATGAAATTACAACGCGTTTATCGCGAGGAATATCTACACCAGCAATACGTGCCATTTACTGCACCTCCTAAACTTATCCTTGTTTTTGTTTATGTTTTGGATTTTCACAAATTACCATTACTTTACCTTTACGGCGAATAACTTTACACTTATCGCACATTGGTTTTACAGATGGTCTTACTTTCATGAATTAAAACCTCCTCATTTATACTTTTCTCGGAGTTCTATTTATGTCGATATGTAATGCGCCCATGTGTTAAATCATAAGGAGAAAGTTCTACGGTTACTTTATCACCTGGTAAGATGCGTATGTAATTCATACGGATTTTACCAGAAACATGAGCGATTAATTCATGACCGTTGTTCTCTAATCTTACTTTGAACTTAGCATTTGGCAAATTATCGATAACGGTACCTTCTACTTCAATAACGTCTTGCTTAGCCATTGATTATGCCCTCCTTACTTTTATATCTTAGTTAATATTTCATAACCATTATCAGTAATGACAATAGTATGTTCGAAATGTGCGGCGAGGCTTCGATCACGGGTAACCACGGTCCAATTATCCTTCAGCGTTTTAACATATCGCTCACCGGCATTTACCATAGGCTCAATAGCCAAAGTCATCCCATTTTTTAATCTTGGCCCACGTCCCGGAGGACCATAGTGAGGGATGGTCGGATCCTCATGAAGGCTCTGACCAACACCATGTCCGGCATATTCACGGACAATCGAAAAGTTAAATGATTCCACATACTTTTGAATCGCATTTGAAATATCTGACAATCGATTGCCTGCTTTCGCCTTTTCTAAGCCAATAAATAATGATTTTTCCGTTACATCCAACAATAGTGCAGCTTCATTTGAAATTTTACCGACAGGATAGGTCCAAGCCGAATCGCCATGATAGCCATTTTTTTTCGCTCCGATATCAATGGAGATAACATCACCATCTTTAAGCGTACGCGAACCTGGTATTCCGTGCACTAGTTCTTCATTAACTGAAATACAACTATTGCCTGGGAAGCCATGATAACCTTTAAAGGAAGGTATTGCGCCATTTGACCGGATAACATCTTCAATGATCTTATCTAGTTTTTTGGTTGTAATTCCAGGCTTAATGTGTTTTTTTACCTCTAGATGAGATAAAGCTACAATCTTTCCCGCCTCACGCATAATTTCAACTTCACGTGGAGTCTTGGAAATAATCATTATTCATTCCCTCCGAGAACAGTTTGAATATCCGCAAATACGAGATCAATTGATTGCTGACCATTAATATTAACAAGATTCCCAGCTTCAGAGTAATAATCTAGTAGAGGTTTGGTTTGCTTAACGTAAACTTCCAAACGATTACCTACAGTTTCTTCATTGTCATCCTGGCGTTGATATAATTCTCCACCACACTTATCGCATTTCCCTTCCACTTTGGGAGGATTGAAAGCCATGTGATAAGTAGCTCCACAGGAGCGGCAAATCCGTCTACCGGTTAACCGTTCTTTAAGAATACCTAAATCAACATCAATATTAATTACATAATCAATTTCTGTATTTAATGAAACTAAGATTTCATCTAATGCATTTGCTTGCTCTACTGTTCGAGGAAAACCATCCAATAGGAAGCCTTTTTGACAATCTGCTTCAGATAGGCGTTCTTTTACGATGCCAATTGTAACCTGATCAGGTACAAGTGTACCTTGATCCATGTTACGCTTAGCTTCCATACCTAATTCAGTTTGGTCTTTTATAGCTTTTCTAAACATATCCCCAGTTGAGATATGAGGAATTTGATAAGTATCAACAATTTTTTCTGCTTGTGTCCCTTTCCCAGCACCTGGAGGACCCATGAATACGATTTTCATCATATCACCTCAGTTATTTAATGAATCCTTGGTACCTTTGATCCATTGTTTTAGTTTGGACTTGCTTAGCAGTTTCTATCGCTACACCTACAACAATTAAGATTGTTGTCCCACCGATCCGAATGCTTTGAGGAATCTCAGTCAACATGGAAAGGACAATTGGAAGGCAGGCAATAACTACTAATGACAATGCTCCAATAAAAGTGATACGTGATAAAACTTTAGATAAATATTCTTCGGTATCCGCACCTGGGCGTACCCCAGGGATATAGGAACCTTGTTTTTTCAAGTTCTCAGCGACTTTTTCAGGACTTACTTGTACGAAAGCGTAGAAGTAAGTGAATCCCACAATAAGAATGATGTATATCAACAACCCAATAATGGAATTGTTAAAATCGAAGAGAATCCCCAAAACATTTGTAAATCCCGATTCCGGGAAGAAGTTAATAACAGTCAAAGGCAAACTTAGAAGCGTGCTTGCAAATATGACCGGAATAACACCAGCCGAATTCAACTTCAAAGGAATGAAAGAATCCTTCCGACCGGATAATTGAGCGGAATTATGGCGGTTAGCATATTGAATAGGTAATTTTCTAGTTGCAAGTTGCAGGTAAACTACACCGATGACAGTTAGTAAAATGAGTGCAATAATTGCAACAACAGCTAATATGTTAGGAATAGTAAGATTTACAAGGTAATAGCTATACAAGTCGCCGATCATTCTCGGAATTTGTGTCACAATACCAGCTACGATAATCATTGAAGTTCCATTACCAATCCCTTTAGCAGTGATTTGGTCTGAAAGGAATAACATAATAGCAGTCCCGGCGGTTAAGACAATTGCAATGTAGAGATAGACAAGCCATCCCTGGCCTAATAGGAATATCCCATTGTTCATCATATTAAATCCGATTGCCATAGCAAGAGCTTGGACAAAAGCTAAAATCAACGACAGGTAACGGGTTACCTGATTAATCTTACGCTTTCCGGATTCTCCTTCTTTCGACCACTCAGCTAAAATAGGAATAACATCCATTTGTAGAAGCTGAACGATGATCGAAGCATTGATATAAGGGGAAATGGACATTGCAAAAACGGAAAAGGTTCCTAGCGCACCACCTGTAAAAGCATCAAGAAATCCAAATACAGGTTGTTGCATAGTTGCCCTTACTACCTCTGTGTTAACACCCGGTACGGGAATAAAAACACCGATACGATAAACTATAAATATCATAGTGGTAAAGAATATTTTTCTTTTCAAATCTGGATTTTTCCAAACTTTATTAAAAGTAGCCATTATTCCACCTCGATCGTTCCACCTAATGCACCAATTTTTTCCTCAGCTGTTTTAGAGAATTTAGAGGCCTTAACCGTTAATTTTTTCTCAAGGTTACCTTGGGCTAAAATTTTAATACCAGAGTATAATTTTTTAACCATTCCAGTTTCCATTAACAATTCTGGAGTAACAATTGTTCCCTCTTCGAATTGATTAAGTTGATCCAAATTAACGATAGCGAACTCTTTACGGGTAAAGTTTGTAAATCCACGCTTCGGCAAACGACGGAATAAAGGAGTTTGACCACCCTCGAAACCTAAACGAACTCCACCGCCAGAACGGGCGTTTTGTCCTTTGTGTCCTTTACCAGCAGTTTTACCTTGACCTGAACCGTGACCGCGTCCGATACGTTTTCTATCTTTACGAGACCCTTCAGTATAAGTTAACTCATGTAATTTCACAGAAGTTCACCTCCTTGTTATTTTTCTTCGACTGCTAATAAGTGTGATACTTTATTAATCATTCCACGGATACGCTCATTGTCAGTTTTAACTACTGTTTGACTAGTTTTGCGTAATCCTAAGGCATGTACTGTTGCACGTTGAGAATCAGTTTGACCGATTACACTACGCTTTAAAGTAATGTGTAATTCTTTAGCCATTGGAGTTCCCACCTTATCCTAAGATTTCTTGAACAGTCTTACCACGCAATTCAGCAACGCGCTCAACTGTTTTTAAGTTTTCTAAACCGCTGATAGTTGCACGAACCATGTTAATCGGCGTATTGGATCCTAAAGATTTAGATAGGATATCCTGAACACCAGCTAACTCAAGCACCGCACGAACTGGACCACCAGCGATAACACCAGTACCAGCAGAAGCAGGTTTTAGTAAAACATTTCCTGAACCAAACTCACCAATAATTTGGTGTGGGATTGTTGTTCCAACTACAGGAACATGAATCAAGTTTTTCTTTGCACTTTCAACTGCTTTTTTAATTGCTTCTGGTACTTCTTGGGCTTTCCCCGTACCGAAACCAACGTGACCATTTTTGTCACCGACAACTACTAATGCAGCAAAACGGAAGCGACGTCCACCTTTTACTACTTTCGTTACACGATTAATGGTAACTACACGCTCTTCAAGCGTTAAATTACTCGGGTCAATGATTCGATTCATCTTTGTCCCTCCCTCTTATTAGAATTTTAATCCATTTTCGCGTGCAGCTTCAGCTAGAGCAGCAACGCGTCCATGATAAATATATCCACCGCGATCGAATACAACAGATTCGATATTTTTCGCTAAAGATTTTTTAGCAAGCGCCTCACCAACTAGTTTAGCTGCTTCCTTATTTCCTGTAGAAGTAAATGTTAAATCTTTATCTTGTGTAGAGGCACTAACTAAAGTTGTACCGGTTACGTCATCAATGATTTGAGCATAAATGTGTTTACTAGAGCGGAAAACATTTAAACGTGGGCGCTCAGCAGTTCCTGTTACCTTAGACCGCACACGGAAATGTCTTTGTTTACGTAGTTCATTACGTGAAACTTTCTTAATCATTCAGGCCACTCCTTTCAAATTATTTTTTAGCTTTTTTACCTTCTTTACGACGAACGAATTCGCCTTTGTAACGGATACCTTTTCCTTTGTAAGGCTCAGGAGAACGAACCGCACGGATGTTAGCAGCAAATTCACCAACAACTTGCTTGTCAGTACCTTTAACGATTACTGAAGTTTGAGTAGGTACCTCAACAGTAACGCCTTCTGGTGCAAACATTTCAACTGGATGAGAATAACCAGCACTAATTACAAGTTTTTCCCCTTGTTTTTGTGCACGGTAACCTACCCCGATGATTTCCAATTCACGTGTAAAGCCTTCTGAAACACCAACAACCATGTTGTTTAAAAGTGCACGAGTCGTTCCGTGAATCATTTTAATTTGTTTCTCGTCGTTAGGGCGAGTGATAATCACTTCATTACCTTCAACTTGAATACCTAAATTAGAGTTAAACGTACGTGAAAGTTCCCCTTTAGGGCCCTTCACAGTAACGGCATTATTTGCAGCAACAATAACTTCAACTCCAGAAGGTAGTGCTACTGGTTTATTACCAATACGAGACATTTACAATACACCTCCTGTCTTTGTAATTACCAAACGTAAGCGACAACTTCGCCACCAACTTGTTGTTGACGAGCTTCTTTATCAGTCATGATTCCTTTAGAAGAAGATAAGATTGCAATTCCCAATCCACCTAATACTTTTGGAACATCTGTATTTTTCACATACACACGTAAACCTGGTTTAGAAATACGTTTTAAACCTGTAATAACGCGCTCATTATTTTTACCGTATTTAAGACCAACACGCAAAACACCTTGCTTGTTATCTTCAATATATTCTACATCGCGAACAAAACCTTCGCGTTTTAATACTTCAAGAACCTCACGTTTCATTTTAGAAGCAGGCATTTCTACCACTTCATGACGCATTTGGTTAGCGTTACGAATACGTGTTAACATATCTGCAATCGGATCTGTCATTACCATTTGTTGTTCCTCCTTCCCATATGAAGAGAATTAAGTTTTTTTACCAGCTTGCTTTTTTTACACCTGGAATTTGTCCTTTATACGCTAATTCACGGAAGCAAATACGGCATAATTTGAACTTACGAATTACTGAATGTGGGCGCCCACAACGTTCACAACGCGTATATTCTTGAACAGCAAACTTTTGCTTACGCTGTTGTTTGATAATCATAGATTTTTTAGCCATGATAAGATGCCTTCCTTTCCTTAATTATTTTTGAAATGGCATCCCGAATTGCGTTAACAACTCACGAGATTCTTCATCTGTGTTTGCAGTTGTAACAATTACGATATCCATTCCGCGTACTTTACTTACTTTATCGAAATCAATTTCAGGGAAAATTAATTGTTCTTTAACACCTAATGTATAGTTCCCGCGACCATCAAAAGATTTTTTTGAAACACCACGGAAGTCACGCATGCGTGGTAAAGAAATAGAAACTAATTTATCCAAGAAGTCGAACATACGGGTTCCACGTAAAGTTACTTTACACCCGATTGGCATTCCTTCACGAAGACGGAAACCAGCGATGGATTTTTTTGCACGTGTTACAACAGGTTTTTGCCCAGTGATTAATGCTAATTCAGCTACTGCTTCATCAAGCACTTTAGAGTTGGATACTGCTTCACCAAGCCCCATGTTGATTACGATTTTATCAATATTAGGCACTTCCATTACAGAAGCGTAATTGAATTTTTCAGTCATTGCTTTTTTGATTTCTGTATCAAATTTAGTTTGTAAACGATTCATGTAAGTTTACCTCCCTTCGTTGTAAAATATTATAGAACTTCACCTGATTTTTTAGCGAAGCGAACTTTTTTACCGTCAACGAATTTAATGCCTACGCGAGTTGGTTTTCCGGTTTTAGGATCTGCAACCATAACGTTTGACGCATGGATTGGCGCTTCGAACTCAACGATTCCACCATCCGGGTTCATTTGAGAAGGACGGATATGTTTTTTCACTACGTTGACACCTTCAACAACAACTTTGTTTTGAGATGACTTAACGGTAGTTACAACGCCTTCTTTACCTTTATCTTTACCTGAAATGACAACAACTTTGTCTCCAGTTTTTAAATGCATACTGTGCACCTCCTAATCCTAAGGATTCAGTTTAATTAAAGAACTTCAGGAGCTAATGAAACAATACGCATGAAATCTTTATCACGCAGTTCACGAGCAACTGGTCCGAAGATACGAGTACCACGTGGAGATTTGTCGTCTTTAATAATTACTGCTGCATTTTCATCAAACTTAATGTATGATCCGTCAGCACGACGAGCTCCAGTTTTTGTACGTACGATTACGGCTCTAACTACATCACCTTTTTTAACAGTTCCACCAGGCGATGCTGATTTAACTGTAGCGACGATGATGTCACCGATGTTTCCAACTTTCTTTTGGGAACCACCTAAAATTTTAATTGCCAATATCTCTTTAGCACCAGAGTTATCTGCAACTCTTAAACGTGTTTCTTGTTGAATCATGATTGGACCTCCCTTCAAGACTTAACTGTGTTTCATTTATTTATTTAAAATTAGATAATTACTGCTTTTTCAACAATTTCAACTAAACGGAATTTTTTAGTTTTTGACATTGGGCGGCATTCTTCAATACGAACCACATCGCCGATTTTTGCTTCATTTGACTCATCATGAGTTGAATATTTTTTTGAATACTTAACTCGTTTACCGTATAGAGGATGTACTTTATAAGATTCTACAAGTACTGAGATTGTTTTATCTGTTTTATCTGAAACTACACGTCCAGAAAAAGTTTTTTTGGTACGTTCCATAAGTGAACCCTCCTCTCAAGGTTTTTATTTATTGTTTGCGCGTTCGTTGATGATTGTTTTCATACGAGCGATAGCTTTACGAACTTCACGAATGCGACTAGTGTTTTCCAATTGACCTGTAGCTAATTGGAAACGAAGGTTAAATAGTTCATCTTTCATTTCACTGATTTTCGCTTCGATTTCTGTAGTGGTTAAATCACGGATTTCATTAGCCTTCATTACTATCACCACCATTTACTCTTTTTACAAACTTAGTTTGCACTGGTAGCTTGTGAGAAGCTAAGCGTAAAGCCTCACGTGCGATTTCTTCTGTCACACCGCCAATTTCAAACATTACTTTACCAGTTTTTACTACAGCAACCCATCCATCTGGAGCACCCTTACCAGAACCCATCCGTACTTCCATAGGTTTAGCAGTTTTTGCTTGATGAGGGAAAATTTTAATCCAAACACGACCGCTACGTTTCATGTAACGTGTCATGGCAATACGCGCTGCCTCGATTTGACGGTTAGTAATCCAAGCACCGCTTAGTGCTTGTAAACCATACTCGCCGAATACTACTTCTGTTCCGCCTTTAGCTTGTCCATCATGGGACAAACGGTGAGGGCGACGGTATTTTGTACGTTTAGGTACTAACATACTATTTCCCCTCCTTTACTTGACGTTTTGCAGGAAGTACTTCTCCTTTGTAGATCCATACTTTGATTCCTAGCTTACCATATGTAGTATCTGCTTCAGCTGTAGCATAATCAATGTCCGCACGAAGAGTATGTAAAGGAACGTTTCCTTCAGAATATCCTTCAGCACGAGCCATATCAGCTCCACCTAAACGACCAGATACTTGTGTTTTAATACCTTTTGCTCCAAATTTGATCGCACGTTGAATAGCAACTTTTTGAGTACGACGGAAAGAAGCACGGTTTTCTAATTGTTCTGCAATTGACCTTGCAACTAATTGCGCATCAGTTTCAGGGCGTTTGATTTCAACGATACGTACGAAGATACGTTTTCCAGTCATTTTTGACAATGCTGCAACAGCTGCATCTTTTTCTGAACCGCCACGTCCGATAACCATACCAGGCTTAGCAGTGTGGATAAGAATATTAACACGGTTTTTAGCGCGTTCAATTTCAACACGTGATACCGATGCTTTTTTGAATTTGTTATTGATAAAGTCACGGATTTTAAGATCCTCATGAAGTAATGTAGCAAAATTTTTATCATTTGCGTACCAACGAGCATCCCAATCACGGATAACACCAACGCGCAAACCAATAGGACTAACTTTTTGACCCACTACGTATCCCTCCTTTGATTAATTTTTCTCTGCAACCACTACTGTGATGTGAGAAGTTCTTTTGTTAATTTGTGAAGCCCGTCCTTGTGCACGCGGACGGAAACGTTTTAAAGTTGTTCCTTCGTTTACGTAAGCTTCTTTAACAAATAATGAATTAACATCTAAGTTTAAGTTATGATCAGCATTTGCAATCGCTGAATTTAAAACTTTTTCAATAATTGGAGATGCTGCTTTTTGCGTATTTTTCAAAATAGCAACTGCTTCTCCAACTTGTTTTCCTCGAATTAAGTCAATCACTAAGCGTGCTTTACGAGGAGCAATGCGTACTGTTCTAGCCATAGCTTTAGCTTCCATTGCCAAGTCCTCCTCTCAATATTAACGTCTAGTCTTTTTATCTTCTTTGACGTGCCCTTTATAAGTACGGGTTGGTGCGAACTCACCTAATTTATGTCCTACCATATCTTCAGATACATATACAGGAACATGTTTGCGTCCATCGTATACAGCAATTGTATGCCCTACGAATTGAGGGAAAATTGTTGAGCGGCGTGACCAAGTTTGGATAACTTTTTTATCACCATTGGCGTTAGCAGTTTCAACTTTTTTCATTAAATGATCATCACAGAAAGGTCCTTTTTTTAAACTACGTCCCATTCTTAAATTCCTCCTTTCGAACGTTAATAATAATTATTATTTATTTCGTCCGCGGACGATTAATTTGCTTGATGCTTTTTTCTTATCACGTGTTTTAAGTCCTAATGCTGGTTTACCCCAAGGAGTAACTGGAGATTTACGTCCGATTGGCGTACGTCCTTCACCACCACCGTGTGGGTGATCATTAGGGTTCATTACTGAACCACGTACAGTTGGGCGATTGCCTAACCAACGGTTACGTCCTGCTTTACCAATGTTAACTAGTTCATGGTCAGCATTGCCAACTTCACCAACTGTTGCACGGCAAGTACCTAAAACTTTACGAACTTCACCAGAAGCCAAACGTACTAACACATAACGTTCTTCACGACCAAGGATTTGCGCTGAAGTCCCAGCAGAACGTACCATTTGCCCACCTTTACCAGGTTTAAGCTCAATGTTGTGAATCAATGTACCAACTGGAATTAACATAATTGGTAGTGCGTTACCGATTTTAATATCAGATCCTTCACCTGATTCGATCGTCATTCCGACTTTCAAACCTTTTGGAGCGATGATATAACGTTTTTCACCATCAAGGTAGTTGATTAAAGCGATATTTGCAGAGCGGTTTGGATCGTATTCGATTGTAGCAACACGTCCTGGAATGCCGTCTTTTGCACGTTTAAAATCGATGATACGATATTTACGCTTATGTCCGCCACCATGATGACGTACAGTGATAACACCATGATTATTGCGTCCAGCTTTTTTCGGCAATGCTGTAAGCAAAGACTTTTCCGGTTGATTCGTCGTAATTTCGTCAAATGTTAAAGTTGACATGTTACGGCGACCGTTGGTGGTTGCTTTATATTTTTTAATAGCCATCTTGTTTCCCTCCTTCGATTAATTATTAAACTTCAAATCTATCGATTGTTTGACCATCAGCCAATGTGATAATAGCTTTTTTCATTGAAGGAGTGAAACCTTCGTAGCGTCCAACACGGCGTTTTTTAGGACGAACGTTAATGACGTTAACTTTATTAACTTTAACGCTGAATAAAACTTCGATAGCTTTTTTAATTTCAATTTTATTAGCTTTTTTATCTACTTCGAACGTGTATTTATTATCGTTCATTAGGTCATAAGACTTTTCCGTGATAATTGGGCGCTTAATGATATCTCTAGCATCTTTCATTACGCAAGCACCTCCTCAATCTTTTGAACTGCATCTTTAGTGATAACTAATTTTGTAGCATCTAAAAGATCTAAAACATTAATTGAAGTTGCAGTCAATACTTTAACACCTGGGATGTTACGTGCAGACAACGCCACCTCTTGGTTTTCTTCAGTTGTTACAATAACAGCTTTTGAAGTTACATTTAAAGAATTTAAAATCGCAACCATTTCTTTTGTCTTAGGAGTTGCTAACGAGAACTGATCTAACACTAGGATTTCATTTTCAACAACTTTCGTTGATAATGCTGATAACAATGCTAAACGACGAACTTTTTTGTTCAATTTGTAAGAGTAGCTACGCGGAACTGGTCCGAAAACTGTTCCACCGCCACGCCATTGTGGTGAGCGGATAGACCCTTGACGAGCACGCCCTGTACCTTTTTGTTTCCAAGGCTTACGTCCGCCACCGCGTACCTCAGTACGAGTTTTTGTTTTATGTGTTCCTTGGCGCATAGATGCACGTTGCATGATAACAGCATCAAACATAGCTTGTTTATGAGGCTCAATTCCGAAGATAGCGTCGTTAAGGGCAACTTCTCCGATTTGAGCACCGGTTTGGTTAAATAATGCTACTTGTGGCATTACAATTCCTCCTTCCCTACAGTACTAAACTAATTTGCTTTTACAGCTGAACGTACAGTGATCAAGGCTTTTTTAGCTCCTGGTACGTTACCTTTAATTAATAAAACATTACGTTCTGCATCAACTTTGACGATTTCTAGGTTTTGAACAGTAACGATATTTCCACCAGTTTGTCCAGGTAATTTTTTACCTTTCAAAACACGGTTCGCAGCGATAGACCCCATTGAACCTGGACGGCGGTGATAACGGGAACCGTGAGCCATTGGCCCGCGAGAATGTCCGTGGCGTTTAATAACCCCTTGGAAACCTTTCCCTTTAGTTTTGCCAGTCACGTCAACAATTTCACCTTCTGTGAAAGTATCAACTTTGATTTCTTGACCAGTTTGATATTCCGTTACATTAAGTTTGCGGAATTCACGAATGAAGCGCTTAGGCGCTGTGTTAGCCTTCGCAACATGTCCTTGAGCAGGCTTGTTTGCTAGTTTTTCACGTTTGTCTTCAAAACCAACCTGGACAGCTTCGTATCCATCCGTTTCAATTGTTTTAACTTGTAAAACAACGTTAGGCGTTGCTTGAACAACAGTTACTGGGATTAATTTCCCTTCTTCTGTGAAAATTTGAGTCATTCCAATTTTTCTACCTAAGATTCCTTTGGCCATGAGTTACACCTCCTGTTTCTTGCCGATAATTATAATTTGATTTCGATGTCTACACCAGATGGTAAGTCTAAACGCATTAATGAATCAACAGTTTGTGGTGTTGGTTCAACAATATCAATTAAACGTTTGTGAGTGCGCATTTCGAATTGCTCACGAGAATCTTTGTATTTGTGCACCGCACGTAAGATTGTATACACTTGCTTCTCAGTTGGTAGTGGAATCGGTCCTGCTACTTTCGCACCAGTCCTCTTTGCACTCTCAACGATTTTTTCAGCAGACTGATCTAAGATCCTGTGATCGTAAGCTTTTAAACGGATTCTGATTTTTTGTTTTGCCATTTGTAATTCCTCCCTTCGCCTATATTAGAAATAGACTAGCTCCACGAAAATACCCCGCTACACCGCCTTGGCAAATCGGCCTGGTGTGTCGGCAACCTTTCGCTTCAAAGCTCAAGTCAACATATCTATTATACATGAGTTCAGCTGAAAATGCAAGCTTTTTTTAATTTTCATTGCATTTTATGCATATTTGAAAACTCACTTTAACTACTTTATCACGAATTAACTTCAAAAGCAATACTCTTTAACCTTTTTCGACAATAATTGTATTTCATCAATTAAACCAAATAGGATCCAACAATGTCGTTTACACCCAATTTAAAAAAAGAGCATCATTGCCTAAGCAATGACACTCTAATTATTCAATTAAGCTAAGATGTCAACTACAGTTCCTGCTCCAACTGTACGTCCACCTTCGCGGATTGAGAACTTAGTATTTTGCTCAACAGCGATTGGGGCGATTAGTTCGACAGTCATTAGTACGTCATCACCAGGCATAACCATTTCAACACCTTCCGGTAATTCGATAACACCAGTAACGTCAGTAGTACGGAAATAAAACTGAGGACGGTAGTTACCAAAGAAAGGAGTGTGGCGTCCGCCTTCTTCTTTAGATAAGATGTAGCAGTTAGTTGTAAATTTGGAGTGTGGCTTAACGGAACCTGGTTTCGCTAATACTTGTCCACGTTGGATATCTTCACGAGCAACCCCACGAAGAAGTGCTCCGATATTATCCCCAGCTTCAGCTTGGTCTAACAATTTACGGAACATCTCAACACCTGTCACAGTAGTTGATTTAGATTCTTCTTCGTAACCGATGATTTCGATAACATCACCAACTTTGATTGTTCCACGCTCAACGCGTCCTGTTGCTACAGTACCACGTCCAGTGATTGAGAATACGTCCTCAACTGGCATTAAGAAAGGAAGGTCAGTTGCGCGCTCAGGAGTCTCGATGTACTCATCAACAGCAGCCATCAATTCATTGATTTTTTCTTCCCATTGAGGCTCACCGTTAAGTGCTCCTAATGCAGAACCTTGGATTACTGGAACTTCGTCACCTGGGAAATCGTACTCAGATAATAGGTCACGGATTTCCATTTCAACTAATTCTAATAATTCTTCGTCATCAACCATGTCACATTTGTTCATGAAAACAACTAGACGTGGAACACCAACCTGACGAGATAAAAGGATGTGCTCACGAGTTTGTGGCATTGGTCCATCAGCAGCAGATACTACTAAGATTCCGCCGTCCATTTGAGCAGCACCAGTGATCATGTTTTTAACGTAGTCAGCGTGACCTGGGCAGTCAACGTGTGCGTAGTGACGGTTTGCAGTTTCATATTCAACGTGTGCTGTAGAGATTGTGATACCACGCTCACGCTCTTCAGGAGCACCATCGATTTGATCGTATGCACGAGCTTCTGCTCCGCCAACTTTTGCTAATACAGAAGTGATTGCAGCAGTTAAAGTAGTTTTACCGTGGTCAACGTGACCAATTGTACCGATGTTAACATGCGGTTTTGTACGTTCGAATTTAGCTTTTGCCATTTCTTGAGTCCTCCTCTAAATTACATTTTATAATTTCAACCATTATTATTTTACAACACCATGAATAAGAAAGCAAGTAATTACTGACCTATTCATGTATATTGTAGGTATGAATATCAATTAACAAGGATTAACCTTTATGTTTTTTGATAACTTCATCAGCGATTGATTTTGGAACTTGCTCGAAGTGATCCATTTCCATTGCATAGTTACCGCGTCCTTGCGTATTAGAACGTAAGGCAGTTGCATAACCGAACATTTCGGAAAGTGGCACGTATGCACGGATAACTTGAGCGTTACCGCGTGCTTCCATTCCGTCTAAGCGCCCACGGCGAGATGTAATGTCACCCATTACGTCCCCTAGGTACTCATCTGGAATAGTAACTTCAACTTTCATGATTGGCTCTAATAGAACCGGCTTACATTTATCGTAAGCATTTTTGAATGCCATGGAAGCAGCAATTTTATAGGCCATTTCCGAGGAATCCACGTCGTGGTAAGACCCATCGAATAAAGTCGCTTTGATGTCAACAGCAGGGAAACCTGATAATTGACCGTTGTTCATAGCATCTTTCAAGCCGTCCCCAACAGATTTGATGTATTCACGAGGAACAACCCCACCAACAACTGCGTCAACGAATTCAAATCCTGCACCAGCTTCTTGCGGCTCGAAACGAACCCAAACGTGTCCGTATTGTCCACGTCCACCTGATTGGCGTACGAATTTACCTTCAATTTCAGCAGTAGCTGTGAATGTTTCACGGTATGCAACCTGAGGAGCACCAATGTTAGCTTCAACTTTATATTCGCGCTTCATACGGTCAACGATGATGTCCAAGTGAAGCTCACCCATACCTGCAATAATAGTTTCACCAGTTTCTTCGTCTGTGCTAGCACGGAAAGTTGGATCTTCTTCAGCAAGTTTTTGAAGTGCCGTAGCCATTTTATCTTGGTCAGCCTTAGACTTAGGCTCAACAGACAAACGGATTACCGGTTCAGGGAATACCATTGATTCAAGGATAACTACGTCATCAGGCGAACATAAAGTATCACCAGTAGTAGTATCTTTAAGCCCTACGGCAGCTGCGATATCCCCAGCGTAGCAAATGCTGATTTCTTGGCGGCTGTTAGCATGCATCTGTAGGATACGGCCGATACGCTCGCGTTTTCCTTTAGTTGAGTTCAATACATAAGTACCTGACTGTACAACACCAGAGTAAACCCGGAAGAAAGTCAGTTTCCCTACGAATGGGTCAACCATTACTTTGAAAGCCAATGCAGAAAACGGTTCTTCATCAGATGGGTGACGCTCAACTTCAGTCCCATCTTCTAATTGTCCTTTGATAGCGGCAACGTCAGTAGGAGCTGGAAGGTAATCGATTACTGCATCTAGCATTAACTGTACACCTTTGTTTTTGAATGCTGAACCACACACTACTGGGAAGAATTCAACATTGTTTGTTGCGCGGCGGATAGCTGCTTTTAACTCTTCAACAGAGATTTCTTCTCCTTCTAGGTATTTCATCATTAATTCTTCATCTAAGTTTGAAACAGCTTCAACTAATGCTTCGCGTTGTAATTGTGCTTCTTCTAAGTGCTCTGCATCAATTTCACCGACACTGATATCAGTTCCAAGGTCATTAGTATAAGTGTGTTGTTTCATTTCGATAAGGTCAATGATACCAGTGAAGTTATCTTCAGCACCGATTGGCAATTGGATTGGATGTGCATTTGCACCTAAACGGCTGTGGATAGTTCCAACAGAGTAAAGGAAATCCGCACCGATTTTATCCATTTTATTAACGAATACGATACGAGGAACGCCGTAAGTTGTTGCTTGACGCCAAACTGTTTCTGTTTGAGGTTCAACACCTGATTGAGCATCCAATACTGCTACAGCACCATCAAGTACACGCAGGGAACGTTCAACTTCTACTGTGAAGTCTACGTGACCAGGGGTATCGATGATATTTACGCGGTGACCATTCCAAGCTGCAGTTGTAGCTGCAGATGTAATCGTGATACCACGTTCTTGCTCTTGAGCCATCCAGTCCATTTGAGAGGCACCTTCGTGAGTCTCTCCAATTTTATGGATTCTACCAGTGTAGTATAAGATACGCTCAGTAGTAGTTGTTTTACCCGCATCGATGTGGGCCATGATTCCGATATTACGTGTGTTTTCTAAGGAAAATTCCCGTGCCATGTTGTTACTCCTCTCGTAATGAGATTACATTTTTAGGATTACTGCATTTGCAGTAATCCTAAAAACCATTTTATATTACCAACGATAGTGAGCAAACGCTTTGTTCGCTTCAGCCATTTTATGAGTGTCTTCGCGTTTCTTAACGGAAGCACCTGAGTTATTGGCTGCATCGACGATTTCATTAGCTAGACGTTGTTCCATTGTTTTCTCACCGCGGTTGCGAGAGTATTGAACCAACCAGCGAAGTCCTAGAGTGATACGGCGTTCAGGACGAACTTCAATTGGGACTTGATAGTTTGCACCACCGATACGGCGAGCTTTAACCTCAAGAACTGGCATGATGTTATCTAAAGCCTCTTCAAACACTTCCATTGGCTCACGGCCAGTTTTCTCGGCAATCATTTCAAATGCACTGTATAAAATAGTTTGGGCTGTACCCTTTTTACCATCTTTCATGATTGAATTGATCAAACGAGATACTAATTTTGAATTATAAATTGGATCGGGCAAAACGTCGCGTTTTGCTACATGTCCTTTACGTGGCATAAGTTAGCCTCCCTTCCATGATATTAACAGAAAAATTACTTCTTAGCTGCTTTTGGTCGTTTAGTTCCGTATTTTGAACGGGATTGCATACGTCCATCAACGCCTGTGGCATCAAGCGTACCCCGAACGATATGATAACGTACCCCTGGTAAGTCTTTAACACGTCCTCCACGGATCAATACAACACTGTGCTCTTGTAATTTGTGTCCAATACCAGGAATGTATGCAGTTACCTCTAGTCCATTTGACAAACGTACACGGGCATACTTACGTAAAGCCGAGTTTGGTTTCTTAGGTGTCATTGTTGCAACACGTGTACAAACCCCACGTTTTTGAGGTGATTTAATGTCAGTCTGCTCTTTCTTTAAACTGTTGTATCCAACGTTTAAGTGACGAGACTTTGATTTTGTTTCTTGCTTTTGGCGTCCTTTGCGAACTAATTGGTTAATAGTAGGCATATTCGTCCTCCTCTCATAATCTTGTTCCACTTATCCAGGTGGTTCATTTTTTACTGTAAAAATAAACTTCAAAGTTAAAAAGCTTACCTTTACAACTTTAAAAGCCTTGACTAGTTTAACATCATTTTCACCTAAAGTCAACACTTTAGGTGAAAAAAATGTTATATTTTGATTTTTATGCTTCGGTAGTAGAACCGTAAACGAGATCTGTATCCGTGTAGCCCTGTAGCGGAAGATTCATTTCTAATTCACTTTGCGGCTCTGTTTCGATGAATTTTGGTTTGGGGGTCATTTTAGGTTCCAACCTAACTTCTTCGGTGTCAAATTCTTCAGTATCCTCGTGGACGGCACGAATATGCTGTTCATTTAGGACACCTGTCCCCGCAGGGATAAGCTTCCCGATGATAACATTCTCTTTAAGCCCGACAAGTTCATCGACTTTCCCTTTAATTGCCGCATCGGTAAGGACACGGGTCGTTTCTTGAAAAGATGCTGCCGATAAGAAAGATTCTGTTTCGAGGGATGCCTTGGTAATACCTAAAATGGTCGGGATACCTACTGCTGGCCGTTTTCCACGCCCAATTGCATCGCGGTTAACCCTTGTGTAATGAGTAATGTCGATTAATGATCCTGGTAGGATGTCTGTATCCCCACCGTCAATGATTTTAACTTTTTTCATCATCTGGTGAACCATGATCTCAATATGCTTATCGGATAATTCTACACCCTGTGCACGGTAAACGTTTTGAACTTCTTTTAGGATATAAGCCTGCACGGACTGAACATCTTTAACGCGCAGTAGTTCTTTAGGATCTAATGAACCTTCTGTCATCATATCCCCAGATTTAACATCGTCTCCTTCTGCTACTAATGGTTGTGCCCCATAAGGAAGCAAATAGCTGCGGGATTCGAATTTGTTAGTTAATAAAATTTCGTAACGGTTTTTAGTATTTGGCTTTACAGATGTAATTACACCGTCAATTTCGGCGATAATGGCGCGACCTTTTGGGTTACGAGCCTCGAAAAGTTCCTGGATACGTGGTAGACCCTGTGTAATATCGGCCCCGGCAACACCGCCGGTATGGAATGTACGCATGGTTAACTGAGTTCCTGGTTCTCCGATAGACTGGGCAGCCATGATTCCTACGGCCTCCCCGACTTCAACGTCTTTGCCAGTTGCCAAGTTGCGGCCATAACATTTTTTACATACACCTTTTTGTGCATTACAAGAATAGATGGATCGAATGAAAATCCCTTCAATACCCAATTCAACAATTTCTTTGGCGATTTCGTCAGTAATATACTCGTTACGGTCGATGATTTTTTCAGTGCTTCCAGGACGCAGCACAGGCTTTGCTGTGTAACGGCCCACAATGCGGTCGAATAAATTTTCGATGGTTTGGCCACGTTGTTTGATTTCTTCAATATATTGGGCGCGGTCGGTCCCACAATCTTCTTCGCGGATGATAACATCCTGTGCAACATCTACCAGACGGCGGGTCAGGTATCCTGAATCGGCTGTTTTAAGGGCTGTATCGGCAAGGCCTTTACGGGCACCGTGGGTAGAGATGAAGAATTCGGTTACGGTCAGACCCTCACGGAATGAAGATTTGATTGGCAATTCGATGGTTTTCCCTGATGGGTTGGCCATCAATCCCCGCATACCTGCAAGCTGGGTAAAGTTTGAGGCATTACCACGGGCACCGGAATCAGACATCATATAGATATGGTTTTCCATTGGCAACTCGCTCATTAGGACATTCTGGATTTCATCTTTAATCTTGGACCAAACATCAATGACCAGGCGATAGCGCTCATCTTCGGTCAGTAGCCCGCGGTTAAAGTAATCCTGAATTGAAGCGACTTTTTCGTCACCAGCAGTCAATAATGCTTTTTTCTTCGTTGAAACTACAACGTCTGCAACCCCTACGGAAATTCCCGCAATAGTGGAGTAACGGAACCCTAAGTCTTTCAAACGGTCGAGCATCCTTGAAGTTTCCGTAGTCTTGTAGATCCGGAATACTTCCGAGATAATATCCCCCAAGAATTTTTTCTTAAATGGGGATACAATTTCTGTTGTTTCCAAGAATTGTTTAATGTTCGTCCCTTTGGGAACGAAATATTGATCCGGGGTTGCTTTTTGAAGATTGTTCAACGACGGCTCATTTAGATAAGGGAATGTTTCCGGCAAGATGCTATTAAACACGACTTTTCCCAAAGTTGTAATCAGGTATTTCTGATTCTTCTCTTCTGTAAATGTCATGTTATTCAACGAACGCGCATCAACTGCCACACGTGAGTGCAATTCAACGTAACCGTTGGCATAGGCCATCATCAATTCGTTAGTATCTTTATAAATATTACCTTCACCACGGGCCCTTTTGATTTCCATGGTTAAGTAGTAGTTTCCTAGGACCATATCCTGAGACGGTGTAACAACTGGCTTTCCGTCTTTCGGGTTAAGGATGTTATTGGCAGCAAGCATTAGCAAACGCGCCTCTGCCTGGGCTTCTTGGGATAATGGGACGTGAACCGCCATCTGATCCCCATCAAAGTCGGCATTGAAGGCAGTCGTTACAAGGGGATGCAAGCGAATAGCGCGCCCTTCAACGATTTTTGGTTCGAATGCCTGAATCCCTAAGCGGTGAAGCGTTGGTGCGCGGTTAAGCAAAACAGGGTGCTCGCGGATAACATCCTCTACAACATCCCATAAAGCATCGTCCATGCGCTCAATCATTTTTTTAGCACTTTTAATATTTTGTGCTAGCTCGCGCTCAACCAATTCCTTCATAACAAATGGCTTGAACAGCTCCAATGCCATCTCTTTTGGAAGGCCACATTGGTACATTTTCAAATCCGGCCCTACAACGATAACAGAACGACCAGAGTAGTCAACACGCTTTCCAAGCAAGTTTTGGCGGAAGCGCCCTTGCTTACCTTTTAACATGTGGGAAAGAGATTTCAATGGACGGTTCCCTGGACCTGTAACTGGACGGCCACGGCGACCGTTGTCGATTAGTGCATCAACAGCTTCTTGAATCATACGCTTCTCGTTGTTGATGATGATGTTAGGCGCACCAATTTCCAAATAGCGGATAAGACGGTTATTGCGGTTAATGACACGGCGATAAAGGTCATTTAAGTCAGAAGTCGCAAAGCGTCCCCCATCTAATTGTACCATCGGACGGATTTCAGGCGGGATGACTGGGAGGACATCTAGAATCATCCAATCTGGCGTATTTCCTGAGTTTAAGAAAGATTCCACGACATCTAGGCGCTTAATGACTTTGCCTCGTTTTTGACCCTGGGCAATCTTTAACTCGCTTCGAAGTTCCTGAGCCAATTTTGGCAGATTGATGGTTTGAAGGATTTGCTTGACAGCTTCTGCTCCCATGCCTGCTTGAAAAGAACCGTAACCCCATTTATCAATGGCTTCGCGGTATTCTTTTTCAGTTAGAACTTTTTGCTTGATTAAATCCGTTTTCCCAGCGTCGATAACGACGTAGTTGACGAAATAGATGACTTCTTCAAGTTCGCGTGGGGACATGTTTAAAAGAAGCCCCATACGGCTTGGAATACCTTTTACGTACCAAATGTGGGCAACAGGCGCAGCCAACTCGATGTGCCCCATACGCTCGCGGCGTACTTTTGCAACAGTTACTTCAACCCCACAACGGTCACAAACGATTCCTTCATGACGGATGCGCTTGTATTTCCCACATGCACATTCGCAATCTTTTTGCGGTCCAAAAATCCGCTCACAAAATAACCCGTCTTTTTCCGGTTTTAATGTACGGTAGTTAATGGTTTCCGACTTCTTTACTTCACCATAAGACCATTTTCGGATTGTATCGGCTGACGCCAAACCAATCTTCATATATTTGAACTTATCAACATCTACCAAGGCGGACCCTCCTTGCGGTATTTTCAAACTTCCCTATAATAAGGGAGCTGTCAATTCCATTATTTAAAGTGCGTCTTGAAATCCCCATTCCAATGAATGCATTGAAACGAGGATTGACCAAAACACAGCATTTTATTAATTTGCTACTGCTTCTTCTAATAATTCTGCGGTGTCAGGGACCACAATCTGATGGGTTTTGACACTTTCGAAGTCACGGATTTCAATCTCGTCTTTCTCGTCAGACAAGATTTTAACATCCAGCCCCAGTGATTGAAGTTCTTTGACCAATACGCGGAACGATTCGGGAATGCCTGGTTCAGGGACGTTCTCACCACGGACAATTGCCTCGTAAGTTTTAACACGCCCGCTGATATCATCAGATTTAACCGTTAGGATTTCTTGAAGGGTATAGGCGGCACCGTAAGCTTCAAGTGCCCAAACCTCCATCTCACCAAAACGCTGACCACCAAACTGGGCTTTACCACCCAATGGCTGTTGTGTAACCAATGAGTAAGGGCCAATGGAACGGGCATGGAGTTTATCGTCAACCATGTGGGCAAGTTTGATCATGTACATGACACCTACAGAGATACGGTTATCGAATTTATCACCTGTTCGCCCATCGTATAAGACGGTTTTAGCATCTTTGTCCATCCCAGCTTCAGCGATGATTGCTTCTAAGTCTTCGTTTTTAACCCCGTCAAATACCGGCGTTGCCACGTGGATGCCTAGTTTTTTTGCAGCCATGCCTAAGTGGATTTCTAAAATTTGCCCGATATTCATACGTGATGGTACCCCAAGTGGGTTCAACATAATGTCGACTGGAGTCCCATCAGGCATGTATGGCATATCTTCTTGTGGCAGAATTTTTGAAATAACCCCTTTATTTCCATGACGCCCAGCCATCTTATCACCTTCAGAAATTTTACGTTTCTGAACGATGTAGATGCGGATGACTTCATTTACCCCTGGGGATAGCTCGTCGCCATTGCGCCTGGAGAAATACTTGACTTCATGGACAATCCCATCCCCACCATGGGGTACACGAAGAGAAGTATCACGGACTTCACGGGCTTTTTCACCGAAAATTGCATGTAAAAGACGTTCCTCAGCTGTTAATTCCGTTTGTCCCTTAGCAGTAACCTTACCAACTAAGATACCCCCTTCTTTGACCTCAGCACCGATGCGGATAATCCCACGATCGTCTAGGTCTTTTAGGGCATCGTCCCCAACACCAGGGATGTCGCGGGTAATTTCTTCTGGCCCAAGTTTTGTATCACGCGCTTCGAGTTCATATTCTTCAATGTGGATGGAAGTGTAGACATCGTCTTTCACTAACCGTTCACTCATGATAATAGCATCCTCATAGTTATAACCGTTCCATGTCATGAAGGCTACGACGACGTTACGGCCTAAAGCTAGTTCGCCGCTTTCCATTGAAGAACTGTCAGCTAAGACTTCGTCAACGCCAACATGATCGCCGATTTCGACGATTGGGCGTTGGTTCAGTACGGTACTGGAGTTTGAACGGGCGAATTTGGTCAAAGGATAAACATCCATTTTCCCATCAACGTCCCGGCGGATACGGATTTGTTTGGAATCCACATACTCAATCGTACCGGCATTCAATGAAACAACAGCTTGTCCGGCATCTTTGGCATTAACGTATTCCATACCTGTCCCAACAAATGGGGCCTCTGGAATCAATAATGGAATTGCCTGGCGCTGCATGTTCGCTCCCATTAGGGCGCGGTTGGCATCATCGTGCTCCAAGAAAGGGATACACGCAGTTGCAACAGAAACGATCTGTTTAGGGGAAACTTCGACAAAATCAACACGATCAGACGGAATGATGTTGGTCTCACCGCGATGACGGGCGATAACCGTTTCTGGAAGACAATTGTTTTCATCAAGTTGCAAGGCTGATTGGGCTACAACATAGCGATCTTCTTCATCAGCTGTTAAGTAAACTATTTCATCTGTAACTTTCATTTCCGTTTCAGATAGTCGCTTCACTTTACGGTAAGGCGTTTCGATGAATCCGAATTCATTTACCTTGGCAAATGTTGACAATGCATTGATTAGACCGATGTTCGGCCCCTCGGGCGTCTCGATTGGGCACATGCGTCCATAGTGGGAGTAGTGAACGTCACGCACTTCCATGCCGGCGCGTTCCCGGGTAAGCCCACCTGGCCCTAAAGCGGACAGACGGCGCTTATTGGTAAGCTCAGAAAGCGGATTGGTTTGATCCATGAACTGTGACAACTGAGAACTACCAAAAAATTCCTTAATAGCCGCTGTAACTGGGCGGATATTAATCAAGGAGGATGGCGTAATCCCTTCTGTTTCCTGAATGGACATCCGCTCTTTTACAACCCGCTCCATACGGGATAAACCGATACGGAATTGGTTTTGCAAGAGTTCACCCACTAGGCGCAAGCGACGGTTTCCTAAATGGTCGATATCGTCTAAATAACCAACTTTTTGCAGAAGATTAAAGAAGTAGCTAACAGAGGCAAAGATATCTGCTGTTGTAATGTTTTTGACAGTTTCGCCTACAGTTCCTGTAATTTTGACAATTGGCTCTTCACCATTCTCGTTTATTGGAGCGTAAATTTCAAATTCCTGGATAACAGTTTCTGTTTCCTCTAGTGGATTTGATAACTCGATTTTTTTCAAGTTCAAGCGATCCATTTTATCGGACAACACTTCTTCAAAGAGGCGACGGCTGATAATCGTACCTGCTTCAACTAAAACTTCGCCCGTTTCTGAGTCGAAAATATCACTGGCAAGGCGGGCATTCAGCAAGCGTTCCTGTGCATTAAGTTTTTTATTGAATTTATATCGTCCAACATGGGCTAAGTCATAACGTTTCGGATCAAAGAACCTTGACACAAATAGCGTGCGGGCACCGTCGATGGTCGCATGCTCCCCTTGGCGAAGCTTATGGAAAATTTCCATTAGAGCCTCATCGGAGTTAGTTGTTTGGTCTTTTTCAAATGTATTTAAAATAAACTCGTTTTCACCAAAAATTTCAATGATTTGCTCTTTAGTGGAAAGCCCTAAAGCCCGGAGCAAAACAGTAATCGGGATTTTACGGGTTCTATCGACACGGACATAGACAATATCCTTCGCATCAAGCTCATATTCAAGCCATGCACCACGGCTTGGGATAACCTGTGCTGCATATTTTTCCTTTCCACTTTTCTTGTCCACATCCTTGTTGTAATAAACTCCGGATGAACGGACTAACTGTGAAACAATAACACGGACGGAACCATTGATGACAAATGTCCCTGTCGGAGTCATTAATGGGAAATCACCCATGTAAACTTCACTTTCTTTAACTTCCTTAATTTGACCTGTTTCTTCATCTTTTATATGTAAACGGACCTTAACACGCAAAGGGGCCGCGTAGTTAGCGTCTCGTTCCTTAGACTCCAACACAGAATATTTTGGTTCTCCTAAACTATAATCAACAAACTCCAACGCTAGATTTCCATTATTATCCTCAATGGGGGAAATGTCTTTAAACATTTCACGGATTCCTTGATCCAGGAACCATTGGTAAGAAGCGGTTTGGATTTCAATTAAGTTGGGGAGGTCGAGGGCTACGTCAATCCTTGAATAATTACGCCGCTCTCTCTTTTTACCATATTGAACTATTTTCCCTGCCACGCGTTTCACCTCTTTGTAAGTGTAAATATTGTCGCCTAGATTCTTTGATAATCCCTATTTCAACCGACTTAGCTCATAAAAATACAATCAGTATTAGGCATTTTATAATAATAACATTTTTTTGCAACCAGGTCAATCTTTTTTTGACTTTAAAATAAAATAACCCTTCTTTTTTTCCACAATCGAACAATTACCGAAAACTTCGACCATCTTTTTCTCCGCACTGGGTGCTCCCTGTTTTTTTTGGATCACAATCCATAATTCACCGCCGGACAGCAATTTTTCTTTTGCACCTTCCAAAATAGCATGGACAACTTGTTTTCCAGCCCGAATGGGAGGGTTGGAAAGGATGGCTGCAAACTGATTCTTCACCTCGTTATAAATATCAGACTGGTAGACATCGATATTATGGACATCGTTGATGATGGCATTTTTTTTAGACAATCCCGTTGCGCGTTCGTTGACGTCTATCATCTCAATGTTGCGATCAGGATAGGTTTTAGCAAGGCTTAGCCCGATAGGGCCATAGCCACACCCAACATCTAAAAAACTTCCTTCAATGGGTGGTTCTGAAAAAGAATCAATTAGTACCCGGGAACCAAAATCCACCTCATTTTTAGAAAATACACCAATGTCCGTCTTGAACTTCATCACGAACCCACGAAGGGGAAATTCGAATACCTTCTCTTTTGATGCAGCATCCACGTTATTCGTATAGTAATGCATCTCGCACCCCTCCAAAATTTTAGTACAACACGTCACATTATGTACATTTCATGTCGTTTTTATTCATAAAAGGTCAAATAAAAACCTGAGTACGTTTGCACTCAGGTTTTTATAAGCGTATCTAGTTAAATTATTTAACTTCGATTACAGCTCCAGCTTCTTCTAATTTAGCTTTTAATTCTTCAGCTTCTTCAGGAGTTACTTTTTCTTTGATTGCTTTAGGAGCGTTGTCAACTAATTCTTTAGCTTCTTTCAATCCTAAACCAGTGATTTCGCGAACAACTTTGATTACAGCGATTTTCTTCGCTCCAGCAGAAGCTAAGATAACGTCAACTTCAGTAGGTCCAGCATCAACAGCAGGTCCACCAGCCATTACCATAGGGGCAGCAGCAGTTACACCAAACTCTTCTTCGATTGCTTTCACTAAGTCGTTTAATTCTAAAACAGACATTTCTTTGATTGATTCGATCATTTCAGCAGCAGTTAATTTTGCCATTTTATTTTCCTCCTTCAAATAGGTGAGTAGTTTATTTTATTTAGATTATTCTGCAGGGGTTTCTGCAGTTTCTTCTGCGACAACAGTTTCTTCAACAACAGGGGTTGGCTCAACACCAGCTTCTTTTTGCTCAGAAACAGCTTTAACAGCAAGGGCGATATTGCGCATTGGAGCTTGTAATACAGAAAGTAACATAGATAATAAACCATCGCGGTTTGGTAACTGTGCTAATGCTGTAACTTGTTCCAATGAAGCGAATTGTCCTTCGATAACACCGGCTTTAAGCTCTAAAGCTTCGTTGGTTTTAGCAAAGTTATAAAGTACGCGAGCCGGAGCTACAACGTCCTCTTTTGAGTAAGCAACAGCAGTTGGCCCTACGAAAGAGTCATTTAACCCTTCGAAGCCAGCTTCTGCAGCAGCACGACGGGAAATGTTGTTTTTCAATACTTTGAATTCAACACCTTCCGCACGTAAGGATTTACGTAATTCAGTTACTTGTTCTACAGTTAATCCACGGTAATCAACAACAACCAATGATGAAGATTCCTTGAATTTAGCCGAGTACTCAGCAACTAATTCTGATTTTGCTTGAATTGCAGTAGCGCTCATCATTCACACCTCCTAAGTCTAAAAATCCGTAGAAAAGCCCTTTTGTTATTTAAGACAGAAGGGCTTTACTAAGGCATGCAAATAAATATATTATCAGCACCTCGGTAGGAAATTAAGCCTTTGGACACCTACTGTCTACGGTATTTCTCTTATTAATTATTTTTCTAATGATTCTGAAGCAACTTTGATACCAGGGCCCATTGTCGAAGAAATTGCAACACTCTTCACGTAAGTTCCTTTGGCAGCAGATGGCTTAGCTTTTAGGATCGTACCGAAGATAGCTTTGAAGTTGTCAGCTAACTTTTCGTTATCGAAAGATACTTTTCCAATTGGAACGTGGATAATACCAGCTTTATCAAGGCGATATTCAACTTTACCAGCTTTAATCTCATTGATTGCTTTTGTAACATCCATAGTAACTGTTCCGGTTTTAGGGTTTGGCATTAAACCGCGTGGCCCAAGGACACGCCCTAATTTACCAACTTCAGCCATCATGTCTGGTGTAGCAACGACTACATCAAAGTCCATCCAACCTTGTTGGATCTTAGTGATCATGTCGCTATCGCCAACGAATTCAGCTCCAGCAGCTTCTGCTTCTTTTGCTTTTTCGCCTTTAGCGAAAACTAAAACAGAGCGCGTTTTACCTGTTCCATGTGGCAATACCATAGCACCGCGAATTTGTTGATCCGCTTTACGTGGGTCAACGCCTAAACGCATTGCTACGTCTACAGTTGCATCAAATTTTGCGACGTTAGTTTTCTTAACTAATTCAACAGCTTCTTCAACAGCGTATAAAATAGATGTATCAACTAACTTCTTGGCTTCAATAAACTTTTTACCTTTTTTAGCCATTTTCTCTACCTCCTATGTGGTTTAACGGAATCTCCTCCCACAGATCTAGATTACCGGGGCAATCCAAAATGTGTAGATTAGTCTTCTACAACGATTCCCATTTGTCTTGCAGAACCTTCAATAATACGCATTGCAGCTTCCACTGTGTTAGCATTTAAGTCTGGCATTTTGGTTTCCGCAATTTCGCGAAGAGTTGCTGAAGTGATTGTAGCCACTTTTTCTTTCTTAGCACTTGCAGATCCACTTTTTAAGCCAGCAGCTTTTTTCAGTAAATCGGATGCTGGTGGAGTTTTTGTGATGAATGTAAATGAACGGTCTTCATATACAGTGATAACTACTGGGATGATACTTCCCATCTGTTCGCGAGTACGCTCATTGAATTCTTGACAGAATCCTTGGATGTTTGCACCTGCTTGACCCAATGCTGGACCAACCGGTGGAGCCGGATTCGCTTTTCCTGCAGGAATTTGTAATTTAACAATACTTTTTACTGCCTTTGCCACGTGACACACCTCCTCTAAGTCCGTGTTGTGGTTACTTGGGCGCTTTACACCCTCCCACCGTGATGCGGATTCGCACCAACGCTAGCTATAATACCATCAATCACGTTATAAATCAAGTATTTTATTAAATATTTTTATAAAATCGCGTTTTTTTGCGAAAATATGCCTGAAAATGACCAGTTTTTACTTTAAACCGGCACTCCCAGGCATAGTTAAGCAATCGGGACTAGGCTGTCTGCCCCTGATTATTCGATTTCACAAATTTGCCCGAAATCCAATTCGACCGGTGTCTCGCGGCCAAATAGTTCTACAAGGACACTGACGCGCAGATGTTCTGTATCGATGGATTCGATAACGCCTGGCTGGCCAGCAAATGGACCTGCCGCCACGAGGACATTTTGCCCCACTTGGATGTTGATGTTGACATCCACGCTCTTAATCCCCATTTTCTTAAGGATCGGTTCAATCTCTTCACGGGGCAATGGTACGGGACGGGTCCCTTTCCCACTGGATCCAAGGAATCCAGTAACTCCTGGCGTGTTACGGATCATGTACCATGAATCATCTTCGTCAATCATTTCAATCAAAACGTATCCTGGAAAAACCTTGCGCATTTTTTCCTTGACGACACCATCTTTAACCTTTACTTCTTTTTCTTCCGGAATCAACACGCGGAAGATTTTTTCCTGCATGTTCATAGTTTCGATACGCTTAAGGACATTTGTCATGACCTTATTCTCGTACCCGGCATACGTCTGAACTACATACCAATGCTTTTCCAATTGTTAAACCTCCTACCCAATGAAGTTACTCACTTGGTGTAATACTGTATCCACTAAGAAAAAGAAAACGGCCAAGATCGCTACGAACACTACGACTTGGATCGTACTGGCTTTGATTTCTTTTTCAGAAGGCCACATGATTTTTTTTAATTCGGCGTTGACGCCGGCAAAAAACGGCTTGATTTTACCCATCACAATAGTTTCCTCCCTCTTTACTTGGTTTCTTTGTGCAACGTATGGTTGCCACAGCGTTTGCAAAACTTCTTTACGCTTAGGCGCTCCACATTGCTTTGCTTATTTTTAACGGTTGAATAGTTGCGGTTCAAACATTCTTCACATGCCAAAATGACTTTTACTCGCATATAGTTTCCTCACAATTCCAGTCTATCACTAATTTACTTTATCAAAATATTGGAGAAATGTCAATCTTGGGAATCACTTTCGAAGAGATATCCGCATTTTTTACACATCCGCTTTAATTTTTGGCGGCACCTGGCAAGTGCATTGTCCACAGCTTTATTGCTCGTGCCTAGCTTTTTCGCCATTTCCGTGTAGTTATGGCCATCCAGGTACAGCTTCAAACAGCTTTGCTCCAGTTCGGTGAAAAATTCCTCGCGGGCAAAGGCTTCCCTGATGATGTCCGGCCGTTTATCCTTTTCCCAGTCCATTACCTCTACATATGCAAATTTAGCCTGATTGAAAAAATCCCCCATTTCAACTGGGATATCTCCGCCTTTTCGGCGTTGGTGAGAGCGTTTCAGGTGCAAAAACCGGTTTCGGATGACTTGGTGGGCGTAACTGTAAAAAATACCCCCGACCCGGTGTTCATATCCCTTGATTGCGCGTACAAGGCTTAAAAACCCTTCCTGAACCAAATCGTCCATGTCGTGGCCGGCCGACTTGAACTGGCGGGCATGCTTCCAAATCAGCGGTGTAAACTTGTCCACCATAAATTCCAGGGCGGCTTTGTCCCCTGACTGGGCCAAGGCTACAACGCCGTGGTCTTCCATCATTTCATAACATCCAAACATCGAATTCCTCCGTTCACGGGTTCATTTTAATAACTTATCCCGCTACTTGGGCGGCTCCTGTTTGAAAATGGGCTATAACTTGTTTCTTTGGTTATACACTTCGTAAATCAGCAACGCGGCGGCAACGGAGGCGTTTAAAGAAGTGACGTGCCCCCGCATGGGAAGGAATACTTTGAAATCGCATGCCTCCCGAACGAGGCGGCTCATCCCCTTCCCCTCACTTCCAATAACGAGTGCCAAAGGAAGCTTTCCGTCCACCGTCCGGTAGTCCGTGGCTTCTGAAGCGTCCGTCCCGACGACCCATAGCCCCGCGTCCTTCATGGCATTGAGCGCTGTAGTCAAATTAGTCACCGAAGCAACTGGGACGTGCTCGATGGCTCCTGTAGATAACTTGGCGACCGTTTGGGAGAGCCCGACGGCACGGTCTTTTCGGATAACGATGCCATCTACTCCCGCTGCATCGGCGGTCCTAAGGATGGCCCCTAAATTATGGGGGTCCTCCAGTCCATCCAGCACCACGATGAACGCCGGCTCATTTTTCTTCGACGTGGCTTTGTCCAGCATTTCCCGCAAGGGCATGTATTCGTAGGGAGCAACCACAGCGACAATCCCTTGGTGATTGCCTTTGACACCGTAAGTTTCCTTGACGTATTGGTCGAACTTCTTGTTTGGGATGGTGTGGCACTTGATGCGGTCCTTCTTAATCTGCCCCACTAACCGCTTATCTTTGTTATATAGCGCCTCTGATACGAACACTTCAAATATCTCACGGGAAGAAGCAAATGCCTCATCTACCGTATTCTTGCCGTAGATTACTTCCGATTTAGTTGCCATGGGTTGCTCCTTTCAATGCGATGCTCTTGGCGACCACTTCGTCCAAACGCTCCAACTGCCCATCTAAATAAAGGTAGCCGATGAGGGCCTCGAACGCCGTGCTGTACATATAGGTGAGGACGTCTGTGTTCTTGGGGATGGTCTTTGCCTTCGTATTGCGGCCTTTTTTCACCACTGCCTGCTCTTCTTCCGTCAGGAAATTTTCGTCCATCAACTGCTTCAAAGTCGCTGCCTGGGCATGTGCCGACACGTATTTGATGGCTAACTGATGCAACCGATGGGGCTTGTTGATCCCGTCACGGCAAAGCATTCCCCGGATTTTCAAGTCGTAATATGAGTCGCCCACAAATGCGAGCATCGTTGAATTCATTGATTTAACTTCCATAACTGCCTCCTGTGTCCCTATTATGCTCCGATTCCAGAAAAACTTCAGAAATATCCAATTTTTAAGTTTACTTTCCTAGTTTAGCCGTTTTTCAGGAAAAATGCCACCTTTCGCTACAACTTGGCGCAAATTTCGACTGTTGGGTGTGATAAACTTAAAATACCTGAACCACGTCCGGCGGAAAAAACATGCTAAACCCCATCCTCCCGATTTTTTGAATGTCCACTTGAAAGCACCCGCTTTCGAGCATGGATTTGAGAAAAAAGAGCAGTTGCAAGCGGTTTTGAATGCCATCGAGGAATTGCCTTTCAACCAGAAACAGGCGATTTTGTTATCGAGCCTCCACGGGTTGAGCCACAAGGAAATCTCCAAAATCCTGAATGTTTCGGAAGGGAATGTGAAATTCCTGATTTTTCAGGCCCGGGTTGCTTTAAAAAAATACCGTTAGGAGGAAGCCATGATGAGTGAAGATTTCAAAAAAAAGTTACAGGAATACGCAGAAGGCAACTGGCCGGAAACCGAACAGGTTGCCATGGAAGCAGAACTTGAGAAGTCGGGAGCTTACCGGGGGTTATTGGACGAAATGGTCCAGGATGGGGTGGAAAAGCCGTTGGATAAAGAGCGGAAAATCATTAGGAAGGGACGCCGGAAATTTCTTAGGCTAAACGTCGCTTCGGTGATAGCGTCTTTGCTCGGGCTTTATTTTCTGGGTATGATGTTAAGCTACCTCTATTACGGAGGCGATGTTTTCGGCTTTATGAGTGAAAAAAGGGAAGCCATTGATGTTGCCATCCTGACCACTCAACCTAATATCCGTAGCAATGGCGGGAGTGCGGGGCATAGTTCGTCGTTTAGGATTGACTTCACTAGCCAACTAATCCGCACCCTTGGAAACGAAGCAATTCCTGTTGGGGAAATCGACGGTTATTTCCTCTTTTCAAGGATGTCAGGCAACACGGTTTTTCCCCCTTCCCTCTGGTTTACGAATCGAGGGATTTCCTATCCTATGGAGGAAGTTTCAGCTGCGGATGCCGAGTGGATGACCGAACCTGCCTTCCGTCATTTGCACCAACTTCCAGAAGGGACTATGGCTGAACTTTATATTACCTTCGACCAATCACGGGAAACGGAGGATGTATTTGCATTGCTACGCAATCGAGGCATTGTTTTACGATGGATGGCAGTGGCGACGGAGGTTCCAGAAGGGGAGTTCTTTAGTGGATGGGCGGACATCGGCATCCCTGGCGACCATTACCTTTTATCCCATAATTGGGTACAAACAAGCCCAAATAGTGGGATGATTGATTCTCCCGACCCACTGGAAGCGGTGGAATTTAGGGAACAGGAATTTTTGGATGCCCTTGCCATTATGCAGGCAATCCGAGTGTGACACGGCAGTTCCTCTCGCATTCACGTTCAAATTTTGATGAGTCGGTAGCATTTATCCACGAAAATGGCATTCAAATCATTGGTGTCCTCATCACTGGCCCGCGAAACGAATTATTGGGTTTAGAGGGAGAGCCTTGGATTCAACAGGCCCGTGTTGGCGAGGTTACCTTCTTGAACTGGAATTAAAACAGGTAGCAAACTTAGGGATTTCCCTGAATTTGCTACCTGTTTTGTTATAATGACCGGGCGAAGGATTTAAAAATGTAACTGTATTCCCCGATGGAGGCATTCCCGTATTTTTCGTATCCGAGGATGCCTTCATCCCCGACCGCCATGAGGAAAAATTCTTTCCACGGGACTTCAAGGAAACAACGGAAACCGTTCTCTAATTCCACGGTGGCATCATACTGGGTTTTGGTGCGTCCGCTGAATATACCATCGAGCACGCCCGCTTTTAGGGCAACAATTTTGACTTTTCCTTCTAATAGGCTCATATCGTCCCCCCCTTTTCCTCCATTATACACAAAAAGGAAAACGGTTACAGATTCGCAGGCTATTTTAGTACAACTTCCTCGCCCTTCCCCTGTCTGCAAACAATGTGTGATATAATGGTGGCATGGAAGGGAGTGGCAGTTCATGGAAAAAATCGCGGTACTATCGGATATTCATGGGAATTTAACGGCGTTCAATGCTGTACTCGACGATGCAGAGCAAGTGGGGGCGACCCATTACCTCGTTTTGGGGGATTTGCTCATGCCAGGACCTGGTTCAGGGGAAATCCTGGATAAGATAAAAAACCTCCCGAATGTGAGGGTGGTTCGAGGGAATTGGGATGATTGCCTGCTAAATTCCCGCTATCAGGAAGTGAAAACCCCGCAAGACCGGTATCTGGCACGTTTAGGGAAGTACCATGTGGATAAGTCCACCGACTTCGATTATTTAGGGGAGCTGCCCCTCGCACAGCGTTTTCAAATCAAGGGAGTGGCTTTTAGCATTTGCCACAATCTTCCTCATAAAAATTTTGGCGGAGAACTTTTCGATGACAGCCATTTGGTGGCATTATTTCCGGATTCGCAGGTGCAAGTTGCCCTTCATGAGCACACCCACTATCAGCGTTCGGTAACTTTAAATAATGGGCGGCTAGTCATCAACCCGGGCTCGGTGGGACATCGGTTCTTGGATGAACACCGCCAGTCGGGCATGGCAAACTATGCTGTATTGTCTGTGGATAACTTTGGTGGGGTTGCGGTCCAGTTGAAAGAAGTGGACTATGATGTCCAAACCGAAAAGGAATTTGCCACCGCATCAGGGCTTCCCTATCTGCCCCTTTATTTGGAGTTGTTGGAGAGCGGGAGGACTTTTACCCATGATGGGGCGGTTTTGGAGAAGTTTGCGGACAATTAGCGACTTCCCTAAATCCCGTCAATCTTTCCCCAAAAAATCCATTCCCTTATCGGCCATTTTCTGTTATAATGGAATTGCGAATGAATAGCGCTTACAAAATTTAAGGGGGATTATGATGGAAAAGACATTTACGATTACGAACGAGGCGGGGTTGCAATCGCGCCCGGCGACACTTTTGGTGAATACGGCAAGCCGGTTTGCTTCGGATATTTTTCTGATTCACAACAACCAGCACATCAATTTGAAGTCGATTATGGGGGTCATGTCTCTCGGCTTGGCACAGGGCGAGCAATTTACACTTAGCATTGAAGGCGAGGACGATATTCAAGCGCTTTCTGCATTGACCACTACCCTCGCTTCCCTGGAGCTTGGGGCATAAAATCCAAAGCGTCCTGCCCGTCGGGACGCTTTTATTGTAGGAGGAGACGGCATGCAATTCAAAGAGGCAACAAAAAACGACGCAGCTGCGTTGATTGAATACTTTAAATTGGTGGGCGGCGAGTCGGACAACCTGCTCTTCGGCCCGGAAGGCATGGGGCTTACCACCGAACAGATGGAAGAAATGCTTTTTTCTTTGGAAAATGCTAAAAAATCCACTCTATTCATTGGAAGTGTGGACAGCGTGATTGCCTGCGTTGGCAGTGTCAGGACGAATACCGGCCGAGCGCATATGTCCCATCAAGGGGAAATTGCCCTAAGCGTCCAGAAAAAATACTGGGGTCAAGGATGGGGAAAGGCCTTGTTGAAAGAGCTCATCCAGTTCGGGAAAGCCTCCGACCTTAAAGCGCTTCATCTAGGTGTAAAGGCGGACAATCCATCCGCCATCCGGCTTTATGAAAAAATGGGCTTTACCGCTTATGGCAATCACCCCAACTTCTTTAAAATCGAGGGGAAATACTTCCACAAAATCCTGATGTACCTGGAGCTTGAAGACAGTAAAACCCGCATGGGAGAGGGATAAGCAACCATGCGGGTTCTTTAAAATTTAAGGAGAGTAGTTGCAAGGCCCACAAAAAAGTTTCTGGGGAGAAATGGGCTTTCAAAAGGAAATTAATGCCGGTGGGCCTTGTGGTATAAGTATAACAAATCCCCGCAATTTCTACAAGCGTTTTCCCAAAAAATCACAAAATACCGTTCGACATTAGCCAGTATTTTAAGCATATTTCTTTCTGAAACAAACTTTTCGTGGTATAATGGTAAAAAAGGGGCGTGAGCAGTATGAATGAAAAAATCCTCAAGCAGGCGAAAAACCTCGCCATTGCCGATATCGAAAACTTAGACAAGGCCCTCCACGATTTCTTTTCCTCCTTCGACTACGATTTGGCTAAAATGCCATCGCTGATTGATGCCCTCCCGCCGGAGCTGGCAATATCCGTGACAGCCAAAATGCAGGCTTATTATTCATGGAAAAAAATGCGGATGACCCGCTTCTTCTACCAGTATTTCATCTTGAGCACCATCGGGATTATGGTTTTTACCGCCGGGCTTAACCTGTACTTACCGACCTCAGCTGCCATTGCCATCACCATCATCCTGGCACTTTTAAACATCCCCGCCCTCCGCGGCGCATTCAATGCCATCCCCAAAACGGATTCCTTCGATTTGTGACATATTCCAACACCCACCGGCATATATTTCAGTAAGAGTTCCAGCCTCCCCTTTTTGGGTCGTGGGATTCCGCCTCTGACATCAGTTCATTTCGCCAAAGTCGTCCACGGGATTTCCCCCAAGGGCGGCTTTTGGTTTTATGCTATTTTCCTTACTTTTTTGAAATGTCCCTTACTTGTATTCAACTTACGTTTATTAACGTCCCCCGGTAAAGTTTCAGGATGCGGTCGCAAATTTTGGAAACGTCTTTATCGTGGGTGACAATAATAAATTGATGACCATCTTCCATCATTTGCTTAAACAAGGACAATATGTCATCCCGAGTTTCCTCATCCAAAGAACCGGTCGGCTCATCGGCAATAATGAGAGCCGGCTTTTTGATAATAGCCCTCGCAATGGATACTCGTTGCATTTCACCACCTGATAACTGCCCTATGAATTTTTTCTCATAACCATGAAGTCCTACATAGCCTAAAATTTCAGCTACTTTCTGTTTTTTTTCGCTTTTGGGTAGCCCAAGATGAGAAAGAGCAATGGCAATATTTTCATAAACGTTCCGGTCATCTAAAAGGTCGAAGCGTTGCGTAATAAATCCTAGTTTTTCCCGACGAAAACGTGCCCTCTTATCTGAACTTTTCCGCCTCATTTCTTCTTTGTTAAACAAATATTCCCCTAGAAAATCATTGTCCATGCCACTGATTATCTTTAATAGGGTGGATTTTCCTGAGCCGCTTCTCCCCACTATGGCTACGGACTCTTTAGCTCCAACCGTCAAAGAAAGCTCCTCTAAAACAGTTCTTACATTCCCACCATTTGTGGAAAATCCTTTAACAATCCCATTTAACTCAAGCATCTGATTTTCCTCCTCGGTATACACTTAAAATCTTCCAAATTGGGTAAATGTTCTGAATCACGTAAAAAGCTAGTCCGACAATCATAAGTTGCCACAATATAGGAAAGGCCATATTAACCATAGGGTCGAACAGGACCCAGTCGATAACCTCCCATTTGTCGAAAAGATCGGAAATTGCCGACCATGATACAATTAAGTTGCTCCAATAGATTAAGTAATAAAGCACCAGTATAATAGTCGGCACTAAAAACACTGCATTTTCCAGCAAAATAAGCCCAACTTGTTTATACTTTGAAACCCCTAGCAGAGATAAACTCCTATAAATCCCTTGCTTCCGTAAATACTTGACTTTTGAAAAATAGTAAAGCACGACACTTATCAACAAAAAAGCTGCCACCATAAAAGTTGTGATTGCTTCTAAATTCATGGCAATCGTATTGCGGGTTACGGCATTTCTAATCAAAATGGGATGAGTTTCCGTGAAGAACATCGGCATGCCAACATAATCAGACAAGCTTGCGATTAAATTGAAGGAGATGTCAAGGGCTTCCCTCGTATCTTCAAAACGTATCCATGGCTGCATCAAATGAAAATAATAATGACTTAAGAAGGATTCCCATTGTGGTGAACTCCCTCTTCCATCTTGGCTAAAATTGATAAAAGGTATGAACCCAATTTCGTCCATGCTATAAAACCAGTCATCAGGAGACCAGTTAAAATCAGGCCCCGAATGGCCCGCCTCTAAAAAACCTATGACTTCGAATTGAAAAGGGTAATTATAGAAAGTGCCATCCAATCTTTCCCCGATTTCATAAAAAGGCATGAATTGGCTCCCTAAAATAATAGGGATATAGCCACTATAATTTTCGAAATCCCTTTCTTCAAACGTGCGTCCTTGTGAAACGTTGAGAGGGAAATGCTCCAAAAAACCAAAATTAATGGCTCTAACAACAATTTCAGTATCTAATTCCCATACCATCTCGGTATCGCCAAACAAATAAGCTGCACTCAAGTAAGGGTTTCGGACGAAGGAGGAACCAAGTTCAATCTTATCAGAACGAAACATCAGTGTATCAAATTCCTCAGCTACTGTCATCAATTCATACATTCGGCGTAATCCTTCCACCTCATCCCCTACGTGGCTATTCTCCCTATCTTGAACAAGAAGAGCCATTTGAGCACCTTCTGCCACTTCATCACCTGCGGATATGCTCCCTATCCTATTAGAATCAATATAAAAAAAAGTGACAAACATTAAAATCAAGCTAAAGAACACTAAGCACGCAGCTAAGAGGTTGAGGGTAAAATTCCGACGGATTGCTAACCATAATTCTTTAAAAAACACGGCGTAATCCTCCCTTCACTATTTTTATCGCTACCATTACCCCAAAAAAGGCTTGTTGAAACAAGAAAACTCCTAAAAACCAACTTAGATTGGGGAGCACCACAAAGTTTCTTGAAATTATATCCAACAAAAAAGCCACTACAAAGGATAGCCCAAAAGCAAGGACCAAATTCCCATGGTTTTTCATCATAATTTCCTTTGGGGTAAACCCTTGCAAATAAAGGATTTCATCATTTTCCTCTGTCATGACCCTAAACGTGTGGCTGGAAATAGCCACAAATAACAATGTAATCAAGACGGTATTCACAATCATCATTTCCTCAAATAAATCACGCCCGAAACGAAGTTGTGTCTGGAATCGATTTTGTTCCCATGCACTAAATACGTCACGATGGGCTAGCCCTTCTGAAATCTGGCCCATGCTTTGGCGAGTGTCGGTATCAATAATGACCCGCTCTACTGGCAAACTCTCCATAGGAGGGCTGAGCAATACTAAATTATCTAAAAGAGAAGGAAATCCTGCTCCCAGCATACCAATAATTTCAAACTCCTGATCTTCAAATATAAAGTAGTTTCCACTTTCCGGCAGCATTCTTTCTCCTACAACCGCTACGGGACGTTGGTCGCTATCCGTAAAGAAATCGCCTTCCGTCATTGGGGGGACCCAATTAGTTGAGCCTAGAAACGTACGAACATTCCCATTAAGGGTATGCTCAATGAAAACCCTCCTGTCACGTTTTGCCATCTCATCAATATTTCCCTCTGAATCCGTTAATTCAATGCTCCAATTACTATATAGGCCATTAGCAATCAACATTTGATTTCTCCCAATAAGTTGATAATTTAAAAAAAACAGAAGAAACAAATTTGTTGCCAAGGTAAGGATGAAAATAATCATCCGTTTATTATTCTTCTTCATGATTCCCTCCTTTTTGAAACTCCCAATGTAAATAAAAGACTTCAATGGAGATTGCTAGAAATGAGCAATCCACATTGAAGTTAGCACTTAATTAGACACTGTCCCAACATGAGCAGATACATTCCCTGGATTTACTTGCCAAGGCGTTTGAGCACTTAAACGACCGAAACCTGAAGCTCGGCCCGTATTTCCAACTTGTAGTCCCGGCGTCCTGATAGACATCATCCAAGTGGTGAGCGTATAATCTCTGTCCCAAGTCGTAGAAGCTACCGCACGACGAAAATTCCCTGAAGTCTCGATACGGTTGTAATGAAGAGTAAAAAAGTTCCTTGGTGCAATCTGCTGGGAAGCCGCAACTCCTGTCAGCCCTAGGGTAAGGGTAAGTCCCGCAATTGCTACTGCTTTGTAAATTTTCTTTGGTATTTCAAATGTCATTACTTATCATCCTTTCTCATTCCACAAATTATGGAACTCGTGAATTAGGTAAACTCCCCCTCAAACGTGGTTGCGTTTACAAAATAATTATATACTCTTTACTTAATTCATTGCAAGCCTTTTATACACGATGAAGCCAAGGCCAACAATCCAATAAGAAAATAGCAAACCATCGGATTTCCCTCTCTCGAATGTTGGGGTAAGACAAAAACTGACAGATATCTTGACGGAAATCGTTTTCTACTGTAAAATTGTATCTAGTTAGGGGGGACGAAATGACCAAGCTTATTAATAAAAGAATGACCATGCTTCGACTAAGGGAAGGCTTCACTCAAGAGTTATTAGCTAAAAAAATCGGGCTTTCCCGTTCCCATATTGCGAACTTTGAGCGAGGGGGATACAATCCAAGCCCTGTGGCTATCCAAGATTATTGTCGTTTTTTTCAGGTTTCCGTTGATTATTTTGAAGGTTCTCACCTTTCTTCAAATGTGGAGAACCAATTAGAAGTAGTGATGCGAAATCTTCTATACGAAGAATTCCCAGAATGTGAGCAAACCCTTTCAAATTTTCCTGATTTTCTTGTCAATACTAGTCAAGAATATGCATTCTATCTATTAAAGTCGGCCTATCATTACGCTAAACGAGAAGCAGAAGAAGCCCAGAAAATTGAAGGGAGCCACTTAAACCTTATTGAGGCTAAGCCTCATTTTTTTCAACATACGATTCTCATAAAAAAATCATTACTGATATATCAAGCCGAGAAAAATTATTATGAGAGCAATTTTAACAAGTCTATCGTCCAGTGGGATGCTTTCTCGCTAATAACAGTGGAGAACGATGAAAAAAACCGTGCAAAATTAAGAAGCATTGCGTGTCACTTTCGAAATCAGGATTATGTTAAAGTCTACGGGTTGACTAAACAAGTGATTACAGATCTAGGAAACTCAGAGATCAAAAATCCCACTTTATTGGCGAAAGCATATGCTATCCAATCTGCTGCTTATGGTCAATTACAAATGTTCTCAGAAGGGTTAGCTATCCTAGATAAGTTAGAGAGGCTTATTGATGAACATCGGATCGATCACGAAAAAATCGTACTCTATATTAACCGGGGCATTGCTTACTCAGTATCTAATCAATTGTCCAATGCACTCATCAATTACCAAAAGGCTTTGGATCATGCTAATACACCGGAAAGATACCTAACTGCATTAATTTCAAACATCAATTGTCTGATTAAATTAAGGCAGTATAACATTGCTAACGATTATGTTGCAGAAATGCAATCCCTCGATTTAAATAAACGGGAAAAAATGATTGCACTTTCTTATAAGGCCGAATTATTGCTTTACGAGGGTAAGGAAAAAGAATCTTGGAAGTTACAAAAACCGGCTTTAGATTACTTTTTAGAGAATAATCTGACCCACAACGCATCTTACATCTATACACAACTCGCTAACTATTATCTAGAAAAAAAGGCCTATAAGAAAGCGGCTGTTTATTTGGAAAGAAAGGAAGAGATCCAACGTGCAAAAAACAAAGCCTTACCTAGCCCGAACGCTTAGTTCATTATTCTTACTCCTAATAATCATGTCTCCCATTATTGTACCACCAACTAATTCCCTTTTACCACGGCATGAAGAACATGCGATATAATCCTCAGTTAAAAGAAAATGTCTATTGGAAGAATTTTGTTTCCAGTAGGCATTTTTTTGATTCTATTATGCGGCTAAAATGTTAAAAAATTTTCAAATTCAGGGCGTTCGCCTTAGCAATTCCTCGCCATTCACGTATATTAAACTAGGAAGAGCGAACAGCCTTCCAACAGCAAAAACAAACAAGCAGACAATTCCTTAACATCATCGAAGCACTCGAAACAGCAATTAACGCAACAATCCTTCACATTATCCACAGCCATTATCAAGCAACCATCTTTCCAACTAACCCGCACATCATTCCCGAACCAACACCTTAACTATCCAATAATATTCCTATCAACAGACGTTGCAACCACATATCAATCTATCCCTACATCACAGCAAATCTCAATCAAATTACCTCACACCATCTCCTTCACACCTACAGTAAATCACATATCAAAATTCGCATCAACCTTCCAGCAATTCACACTCTAACTTACTCCACAACCATCTAGCAAATCACACGCCAACACTTCCCACAATCATCTAGTAAATCACACGCCAACACTTCCCACAATCATCTAGTAAATCACACGCCAACACTTCCCGAAACCATCTAGCACATCCCTTCCCAGCACTCTATCCACACATGTCCAAACCCCATATCACTATTATTTGCACTTATTCAGCAACCCACATACCTATATCCACAGCAATTTTCTAGTAACTTCATCCCAACCTACCTAGCACTCACCTAGAAATTCCGTTACAACACACCTTCCAAAGTCTCAGTAAATCACACATCTCTACTCACAGCAACCCTCTTGAAATCCCGCTCGAACATTCCCGGCAACTATCCAGTATTTCACGCAGTAACTTCCACAACAGTTTTCCTCCAGTAATTATGCCACCTCACCTAGCACCTACTTAGTAAATTCCTTAACACAACCCCAATCACATAGCAAGCAAATCACACTCCCGCTTCCAAACTAACTTTCCAGCAACCCAACTCCTAGCATCCTTGCACGTACTCGCCAAATTCTTTCCCATCATCCCAGCACACAGCCAGCAAACTCCATCCCACACACTCTCCAGATACCACTCCAACTCCGAAGCAGATCATCCCTCATCACACCTCCAGCAAATCGCAAAAAATATTCCTTATAACCACTATCCACGACTTCCTCCACTTTTCCCGCACTTATCCACCAAGTTATCCAGAGGCTTGTTTATAAACTACTTAACAAGCTCCCGCCTTTTCGGGGGCTTTTTTCATGGGAATGTATTTTTTGGTTTTTACCACAATAAACTATTGACTTTAACACCGTGTCAAGGTGTATGATAATGTTGGAGGTGGCAGTTATCTATAAAATCGGAGAATTTTCTAAATTGACTGGGGTTTCAACCCGAATGTTGCGTCATTATGATAGCCACGGTGTTTTTAGCCCTGCGGAAGTGGATGCTAAAACCGGTTACCGGCTCTATCGGCCTAGCCAGATTGCCCATTTGAACCAAGTTTTATTATTGCGGGATTCCGGTTTTAAAGTGGAGGAAATCAATCAAACCCTGGAAAAACTTCAGGACACGGGATTTCTAGTGAGCCTATTGGAAGCGAAACTGAACCAGTCCCAGGCGAACATTTTAAAGGAACAGGATAAAATCAAGAAAATCGAAAAGCAGCTGCGAAGCTTACAGGAGGAAAAAGTGATGATTACTGGAACTGAAATTGATTTTGTGGTGAAAAACAGTGTGAAAGCGTTGGAACTTTATAAGAAAATCTTCAATGTGGAGGTGGTAGAGGCGACGGACTATCCTGAAGGCTTGAACGAGGCCGTCTTTAACTTGTTTGGCACCCGCTTCCATATGCTGGATGAGAATCCCGAGTACCAATTGAAAGCCCCGACCCCGGAAAATCCCAACACCATTTGGTTCAATATTTCCGTGGAGGACATTCAGGCGACCCATCAACAGGCTATGGATAACGGTTGCATCGAAATCCAGCCCATCATCAATATGATGGATAATGCCATCAGCAACTCCATTTTCGTAGACCCGTTCGGCTACATGTGGATGCTGCACCAAATCCATCAGGTGCTGAGTTTCGAGGAACGGATTAAAATCATCGAAGAGGAAATCCTATAGGAAAAACGCCCGCAAAACCTGCGGGCGTTTAGGGTACCTCTCTTAACTCGCTTTGTTCCTACGGTACTCACTGCGTTCCGTTCCTCAGAACAAGAAAACCGTAAGAGCCTTGCCCGCATTTGCGAGGATTTTTTCGTCCAGCCGAGGAAGTGAAAATGCTTCTACGGTGCTCACTCTGTTGCGCTCCTCGGCGCAATAAAGATTAAGAGCATTGCAGTGAAGTGGAGCTTCATGGCATTTTTACTGACGACGGATGGGCGGAAAAAGACCGCAAATTCGGGTGAATTGGAGTTAAGAGAGGTGCCCTTTATGCTAATTTCATCCCTTGATTTGGAAAATGTACCTTTTCAGGCGCTCCCTGACGATGGGGATACAGTTCTCGGAGTCCGTAAATTCCAGGAGCTGGTTTTCATTGACCCATTTGAAGTCGATGGTTTCCCCTTGTTGCAGGGTAACAGAATTTTTGTCATCAGCGGTTTTAGCCCAGTAACAGTAGTAAATATCCCCATAGTCGTATTTGACTTTATCCAGAAGTTGCAAGCCAAAAATGGACAGTCCGGTTTCTTCATTGACTTCGCGGGTAGCGGCCTCAATGGGCGTTTCTCCTTTTAAAACGGAGCCACCTGCTGTTGCTTCCAAGTAGCCCGGATAAGATTTTTTCGAGAAATCCCGTTGCATGAGCAGATATTCCCCGTCCACATGCCTCACCAAAATCGTCACTACCAGATGGTAAAGCCCTTTCGGGACCGGCTCGTCCCGGAGCAAGTCCCGTCCCATCAAATTTTCATCCTCGTCATATGCGTCCCAGAGCTCCAAATGTATCGCTCCTTTCAAATTTTGGTAATTAATTGGCATATATTGACACGGTTATCCACTTCGCCCGTGGGCATACTATTTATATCCACATATCGGGAGGTGAATCTATGCCAGCTAAGAAAAATGTCGCCAAAGCCGCACGCAAGTTAGCGCGCAAAAATTCCTCAGCAGAGGAAAAATCAGAAGCATCAAAAGTGTTAAACGAAGCGAAGCACCAATAGTTGCACCCCCTTCCATCGTCCTTGTGGCGGTGGATTTTTTATTTTCAAAAATATACCACCTCTAAATATAGCCTCGTCTGATGCTTAGTCGTATAATATTATTAACTTACCTGAGTACCAGCCACCACGAAAGGCGGGATAGTATGTACATCATCAACCGTGAAGCGATTGAAAATTTAGAAAATTTAGCACAGCCAGTTTTCCAGAGCAATGAAGTCATGAATGTGGAAACCAGTCGGGGAAATTTGATTATTATGTGGTCCGATACTTATCAAGAATTCCTAAATTGGCAAGAAACCCGTGAAATTGAAGCAAGCCCGGTACTCTTCAACCTGAAAGGAACAGGCTTGACAAGTTAGCAATTGTCAAGCCTGTTCTTTTTTCTTCTTTATAGCACCCCTAGCTCAACCAATTTCCCACGTAGTTCGTCGGCTTTGGCGAAGTCTTTTTCTTGGCGGGCGGTTTCCCAGCCTTGAAGGAGTTCCCGCTCCTGATTGCTTAGGCGTTTGGATGGGAGGTCGAATCCTAAAATGTACATCATGTTCTGGAGGGTCATGTAAGCGTACTTTAATTGGGCATTATCGGCTTTGCTTCTTAGCAGCTTGTTGATTTCCTTCACCAAGTTGAACAATTCCGTCATGGCATTTGCCGTGTTGAAGTCATCGTCTAGGGCAGCGTTAAACCTGCTCATGATGCTTTCAAGATGAGAAAGGGGCTGGAATTGGATGTGGAACGCATCATCCACATCCAATTTCCTAAATAGTTGATTGCTCGCCTGCTTGATTTTATCCCATTCACGGGCGGTGGATTTCATGATGTCCTCGGTGTAATCAATGGGCATCCGGTAGTGGACCGACAGCATGAACAACCTGAACGCGTTGGCATCCACGTTTTTCAGCAAGTCCTGGACATTGATGACATTGCCGATGGACTTGGACATTTTCTCTTTGCCAAGCCCCAGGCGCCCCACGTGCATCCAGTAATTAGCCAGGTTATGCCCTGAGCAGCCGATGGACTGGGCGATTTCGTTTTCATGATGGGGGAATTGCAAGTCGGAACCGCCACCATGGATGTCGATTTTCCCTTTGAATTCTTCCTCAATCATGACCACGCATTCCGTGTGCCATCCGGGGCGGCCTTTCCCCCAAGGCGATTCCCAGGTAATCCCCTTCTCAGTCCGCTTCCATAAGGTGAAGTCCAGCGGGTTTTCCTTTTGGGTGTTCTCGCTAATGCGGGCACCGACTTCCAGCTCGTCGATGACTTTCCCTGAAAGGCGGCCGTATTCTTTGATTTTATCAATCCTAAAGTACACATCCCCATCGACGGCATAGGCGACTTCCTTCTTCACCAGGTCATCAATAAAGGCGATGATTTCCTCGATGTTGTCGGTCACCTTTGGTCGCGCGGTTACGGGCAGTGTATTGAGGGCAGCATTACATTCCAAGAAAAAGTCCAGGTATTTTTGGGAAATTTCCGCTTCTGTAACCCCTTCCTCGATGGCGCGGTTAATGATTTTGTCGTCCACGTCCGTAATATTGGAAACGTACTGCACATCATAACCCTGATAGTTAAAATAGCGGTGCACCACATCGAAAAAAATCACGGGACGGGCGTTCCCAATGTGGATATGGCTGTAGACGGTCGGTCCGCAAACATACATCTTCACCGCGTTCTCATCAATCGGCACAAACTCTTCCTTCTGGCGGGTATAAGTATTATATAATAGCAAAATCGCTCACTCCTTAATGTTCACATACTACTAATTTAACATATTTTAGGCGAAAAATCAATGAAGGGATTTTGGGGAAATATGCTAAAAACGGCTTCGGTGGTTGGAACGGGGATTGATAAAATTGCATTTTCACATTATGAGTAAAAAATTTATGGTATAATGGTGGGAGAATGTTAAAATATGGGAGGCATTGGAGATGAGAAAGAAAATACTTATGGGGATGGCGTTATTCGCTTTAGCGGGATGTTCGGTTAACGAGGAAAATGTCGCGGATGAAACAAATGTCCCCGATTTAAGTTTATCAGCTAACGGCACTAACGTAGAAATAGACTTGGATTCGATAACTATAATCGAAGATGAACAAAGTGACAATCCCATTCTTCCTGAGCACCTTTCTCTTGAAGAAGCCACATTAGAAGGAGTAAGGTTTGTCGCCTATTTTTTTGAAGTAGAGCCAGAAAATATGTATGTCCGAATGACTTATAGTCAAAATACAGACGGAGACCTATACTTAGCCAGGAGATGGACTGGACCCGTTTGGCAAGGCAGGATAGCAGACAATACTCATTTTGATGAGGAAACACCGAATTTTTTCTTTACGCTTGATGCTCTTACAGGAGATTTAATAAACCTTTCCATAGTAGACTGGAATGATTCTCCCTTTACGCGAGGCCAATTAGCTACAATGACCGGAGCAGAAGCGTTCGCAATCCTCCGTGAGTATTTTCCTATCCCAACCAAAGATGAAATGAATTCCTATAAAGTATCAGCAACAGCATTTGCTGAAAGGTTTTTCCAAAAGAGCAACTTAAGCCACCTAGAGCTAATTTCACCCATAGAACATATTTTTGCACGCGTCTATTACTCCGCACTCGATGAGTACGGTAGAGAAATTTCCATAGCAATCCGTCGCGATGGCAACTTAGCCGGTTTTGTACTTCCTACACCCTAAATAATAAATCCTCATACCAGATTTACGGTATGAGGATTTATTATTAATATTTTATAAAGGTTTTAGGCTTCAAACCCTCTACTTCGGAAAATTTCGTCTATCTCATCTTGCATAATACCAATAAGGTACGTAATCCCAAGTAGGGGCACCAATGCTAGTTTAGCAGGGATACTTAAAAGCAGTGCGACCACAGCCGCAATAATTGCGAGAGAAATAAAAGGAGACATCAGCCCATTATTTGTAAAATATGCAATCCGAGCCAGCACTTGATTCCAAATATCATTCTCTAAGGTGTCCATTTGCTCTTCAGTCACCTTAGATTCAATCAAAGCATAGCCTAAGTCCAAATCATTTCTTTCTCTCCAATGAAGGATTAATTCAAGTTCTAACTTCATTTTAAATTTAAATTTATTCCCACTTGGAAGTTTATGTTCAGCGATAATTTCAAGTACAAGTTTCGGAGCTGGAAAAGCTGCCTCAACACTTAAAGAAGCTGAACCGTCTTGTACAAAATTTCCTAATCGGTGGGAGAAAATCTCTAAGCTAGGTAAATTAACTGTTGGAATCTCCCTAAATGACGCTGAAGCTATGTTCCAACCCTCTGAGGCTACGCCCACATTAGTTACTCTTCCATTTTCAATACTAATCTCCAAAGGACTTGAAGTTTCAAATACTTCTTGAAAGCTAACTTTTCCTTTTAAGAAGGGCGGAATAGTAAACGTCTTTTCTACTAGCGTATTAGTTAGGTTGGGAGCAAAATTCACTAGTCCTGGCGGCTTCCCAAATCCGAGGATTCCAAAAATTAAAGTCCCGGCTCCTTCAACTATTTCTTGAATCCGTGCACGGTCAGCCGGGGATGCAGGAGGTGTGAAAAGTGTTGCTCCTCCAAGCATTCCCCGCACCCTTTCCATATTTAAACCTGGACAGATGGTCGGTGTTCGTTCGCTATGCCCAACGACTTGGAAAGTAGGTAAATTAAATCGCCTCTGTAATAAGCGTACCCTTTCCAATAAGGTCGTCATTTGAACAGTTGTCGGTTGATTCCCATTCTCACGGAAATTTCCGACTAAAGAAATATGATATGAAATGGCATTTTGTCCATAGGCACCGTTTGTAATGACGTTAGGGTTGTAGCATAATTCCGACCTGCCGTTGGCGTGAATCATTTCATGGTAGCCACCGTTCCACCATCCCATTCCACGCCATCCCGCTTCAATATCCATCCGGGTTAATGAAGTCGAACTAGCCGTGTGATGGATGACGATTTGGGTGATGTCACTGACATTCCGCGTGCTAAAGAATGGGCGATGAGGCCCAGTGGTATGTCCTGGGATATAATCAGGGTTACGTAGAGAAACCGCCCGTGAGTCAATCCATGGTTGGGTAAAATCAAAGTTCGGTGCCATTTGGACTCCCGGGGAACCTACCTCACCTTCAACGAATCCATTGATGTCGGCAATCCAACCGACTTGATTAGTCCCACCAATAATTTGGTTGAACCGGAACCAATCCATTCCGCCTGTTACACGTAGGCGATGGGTAATGCGTAAGCGTGTATTGGAATTGAGGGTGCTAACAAGCGTTTCATTTGCAACCACTGGGGCACTTCGAAAGTTTGCTCCCTGAACATTCACAAGGAAAACGCGGTCATGGACATGCTCGATGAGCGTTACATTTTCTCTCGCAACCCATGTGTTATTTGTGGTTTGCGACCACAAGCGGTCTTCAGTAATGTTACGTTGGGAACGTGTAATGTTTAATACTTGCCCCATTGGATATTGCCCCTGGGGAAGTGTATGTATCCCAGGTCCCAAACGACGGTTTAAGAACGAAGAAGTAACAACTGCTACTTCGGGGATAGGAGAAATTGCTCCCATCATAGGCCCACTTGTCGTTACTAATTGTGGCGGAAGGTTCCCCACCAAGTCGGCACGTACCCATGCATTTCCTTGAATTACTTGTCCTGCTGGTGTAATAATGCTGGAAATCCGCAACCAAATTTGACTATCAATCCTTGAAGGAATCGTGTGGCTCCAAGGAAGGGAGTTCCGAGCGACCAAGTGGGTGATGTTGACCCGTGTGTTCGGTTGAAGTTGAGGGCCAGGTCCGATTTGAGCCGTGTTAAATTCCGTTCCCGGTCCGACACGCAAGTTGACAGCAGAAGGCACTACACCTTGAAAACTCCGTGCATGAGCCGCCCATAATTGATTCCCACCTGTGTTGGTAAATCCAGTTCCTTGCCATCCCGCTACAAAGCGGTTATCCAGCAACCTTACCCAACCAAAGCCACCGTTCCAAGTTGTTTGTGCACGGTCAGCATTTGTTTGTTGATGAGCACTGATAATGGAGCCCGTCGGAATCGTACCTGTCAGCGTGGCAAGCGGATTTGGTTGCGAGCGGGTGTTGATTGCGGGAAGTCCCGATAAGAAAACCGCATAGAGAGCGGCGGAACTTGATTGTGGAGAAATTAAGCTCCGCCCCTCGATTTGCTGTGAAGCGACTTCGTTTTTTTCTACCACAATTTCTTGCATTGGTTCAGCATCCATGCTTGGACGCTTTTCATTGTTTGAATCTAAGTCATAACATTTTGAACACATCATTTGACCTCCTGTATTTTTTGATTTTTGTATTTAAACCCTACATTTATTACAACGCATTGCTTGCGGTTTTTTAGTTATTCCTTGCGGAATATGAGAATTAAATTGAAAATGCCTCCAAAATGCGTTATACTGAACCTATATTGAATTGGAGGCGTTTATATGAAAATGAATATCGTGATTTTTGTATTATTCTTGGTAGGATGCAGTGCTACGGCTGCTTCAAATTCACCTAACCATGACATTCCAGTAATTGAAGTAGACCCTGTGGTTTCAACATCAACCGCCTCAGGAAAACTCTTATGGGGTAGCGCTTATTCTGAATCGGAATCCTTTGTAGCCGGGGTTACATCCTGTTTGGAAGCAGACGTTAAAGGGTGCGTGGAGCATGTAGACCCTCAACTGAAAGCGATACTAGATTCTGAAGTTGTTTATTGTGAAATCTTGGATATTGAAGGTTGCGTATCCAAATTAGATGACCGTCAATAAAGAACTATGAATCCAACGTCGCGAACCCACTCGAACCCAAATCCCGTTATTCCCCCAAATTCCAGTCATTTCTGTATCAAACTCTGCAGTAAAAATAGTTCCGGAAGATGCTGTCCCTACAATTGGAACGCCTGGATTGCTCCCAGGCCATTGACGGATATTTGTATTATTGGTATTTACACGGACACGTACTTGACCAATTCGGCGGGTTAAACGTGAGTTGAATGAAAAAGCACCGTTTTGTGTATTCATCGTAAATTCATTCATAAAACCGCCATGGGATGTGACACGTTGAAACCATTGGCTACTTTGATTGTGATTGACCCTGCGTCCTACGCATTCATCCATTAAGCCGCCAGACAGACTCCCCACAACCGAGTAATTAGTTCCAGCACCACTTCGAACATTCAAACTTGACTGAATAGATACAACCCAGTGCGTATGTGGAAACCAACTCGTGTTGGGAGTATTGCCGCCACTAATATTTCCCCACCTTGGAGCAATCGCAGGATTTTCCCCAGTTTTTTCATTGAGTGTTAAGTCATCTCTTCGGTGAATTTCCTCAAGTTCTAAATCGGGGTCATCAGGGCTCAATTCTGGAAGTTCATCAATCGCATCAGGGGGACACAAATCGTAACCGACTTCAATTAAAGCGAGAATTTCTTCCTCCGTTAACTCAATATCATCTTTCAAGGTAAGCTGAGGTAATTCGTTAACCTCCTTGTTTTCGATAATCTTGACTAAATCAATAACTTCTTGTCGCATAATAAATCATCTCCTAGTAATTTTTTTTACAACCCACCCACCCTACCTTTGTTGAATATTTACTGCTTACTTATTACAACGCATTGCTTGCGGGTTTTGGCTGACTGCCTTTAAAACTTTGGAATGATTAGCTGCTGTCCCACCCTAATTAAATCGGAAGCTCCCAAGTTATTGACTTCCTGAAGGTCAGCCACCTCGATGCCAAACCGCATTGAAAGTTGCCATAATGTGTCGCCTGCTTCCACGGTATATTTCAAATACGGGGGAGTTTTTAGCAGTTTTTCCCGCACTAAATTCATGTCAGTTCCAGGGCAAAGTGTGGCTTGGTTGGAAAATTCGTTATGTCCGAGAACTCGTCCAATGCCTGTCACGTTAGGAAGCCGGTGAAGCAAATCGTTGACCAACCACTCCCAAGCCTGTTCTTGTTCATCGGTAAACGAGCTGTTGCCCACCAAGCAAATGTTGATGATTCGGTAATTATGCCCTGCCACACCATTAGTAACAACGGTTTCAGGATAGTTGCGTTCGATATCGCCGTTGCGAAGTATCGTGTAATGGTAGCCCCCGTTTCGCCACCCCATCACCCGCCAATGGTTCTCAAAAATGGCGGTCGTTCCCGTCGCAGTCGCCGAATGGTGGCGGGCAATGTGGGAAATGGAACGAAGCGAGCGGGTTTGCCACGGATTCTGCCAGCCCATTGCTAGGCGTGTTCGGTCAATGATGTGAGGGATTTTCATTGCCGGATTCTCCCTTCAACTGGTAGTAGCAGGTGACTCCGTTTAGAGCTAGCCCGTAAGCCAAGCCTTTGAATAGGTAAACCTCGTAAAATCCGTTGCGAAGAATGCTTAACAAAACCCCCAGTAATATATTTAGAAGCTGAAACTTTTGGTAATCGTACTTCGTTTGGGATTCCACTTTTCCGACGGCTAAAATGATTATAATTTCCCACATGCTACCGCCTCCCTTCCGAATTTTTGCTCAGTTGGTCGGACAGGCTTTGAAATGCCAATGCCTGTTTCTTGATGATTTCCTGATTCCGTTCAATCACCAGTTGCAGTTCCCGCTCACGGCTCTCGTTTCGTTTGTTCGTATGATACAGCAACCAGAAAAATGCTGCCGCCATTGGTCCGTGAACGAGGATTGTTTCTTGAATCATACCCTCCATGATTTTCCCTCCTTTTCTTGAAGCACACTTTGGTCGGTGCTTCACTTATTACAATGCATTGCTTGCGTGTAATGAAATAAAATTTATACCCTCTGTTGGTTATTGATAACGCCGCACTACTTTAATTGAATTGTCGGATTTTGTCGGAATAAAACACTGGAGATGCCTTTCAATAAGCGATATAATTAATTGATTAATATCCTTTCGGGGGGGGATTCATATGAAATATCTAAATTTAATTAGTGTGCTAGTTTTAGCCGCCTGTGGCATAGGTGGAGGTGAAGTTTCTTATCTCAACGATTATGGTGAACCCTTTGATAATGAGCCTAAAAGTCAACCCTATGCTATACCTATCACTATTCAAGATGAAGTATTCGACTTTATTCCAGGTGTCACTCCATGCGGTTATAATAATATGGATATAGCTGGTTGCGTTAATAATTCCTTCTATCAAATGATTCATAAAATGGGCTACTACGATTTGTTTCAAGGAATTACTTTACCTGAATTCTGGATGAGTAATTATATCAACTTAATCTATGCCATAATGCTAACAGAGCTTCCTCATGATGAACGTATTGCAACTCTCTTGGCAATAGATAGCTTGTATGCTCAACTTATATCGAATGAAATTTCTGAAAATGAATTTATTGAGCAAAGCAGTGAATATATCAAAGCTATTAACCCATTTTGGGGACAAAATAATAGCAGTGGTGGTGAATTGTAACTTAGTTTAAAAAGTTGTTGACACTAATCTTGTGGCAACAACTTTTTATTTATCGAATTTATGTTAGGGTTAGCAAGGACCGTAATACCCAACCTATATTGCCATTAATTTCAACACGCGCCCAAAGTCCTGTTGTATTTGTCCAGAAGGCTGGTGGTGTGCCCTGATGTGTTGCAAAACCGATTTGTCCATTCCCCCAAATTGTGACGACAGGTGAAATAGTTCCTGGTGCTTGCCTTACGGTTATCCCACCGCCAGTACGATTAATCATACGCAATGTTGGAGATAGTTGAGCGATAGGCATAGCATTTGCTATTTCACCAACAGCAATCCCACCTTGAATAACTTGGGCTATTGCCCTCCCATTAGTTGCTACCCATCCATTGGTTCCTGCAACTGGAACACGAAAGAAAGTTGCCGTACCGAATCCAGAATACTCATTAAAAACAGTCCGTTGGTTAGCTGTGAAACGATTGCCCACATTGATATTGGCAACCACAGCAGAAGAGCTGGACGCTGATTGGCGAATACGGGCTGGATTATGAACACCGCCTAATACTAATTGTTGTGTAGATGCTGTAGTTGACATATTATAGTTCCTCCTCTTTAATTTCATCATCACTTAACGGTTCTGCTGTTACATATTCTACATCTTCGTCATATAAATCGTAACCCAAAGCATTGATTACCTTAATTTCTACTTTAGAAAGTCCCACACCCTCATCTAGTCCAAGGTACAGTGTAGGCAACTCCTCACCTTCTAATGGAAATTCAAATTTTTCCAAGAATTCTAGTACTTGCTTTTTCATAAATATCTCTCCAATCTTTTCATAGAATTGTCCCAAATTCCACCCACCCTGTGATTTTAAACTTTCACCAAAGTTTTGTTACATTCCGTCTCGATAAATGATATAATGAATTCAAACTGAGTGTGGAGGGATTAATATTAAAACATTACTTATCTTAATTTTGTTGATGTTGTTCGCCTGTGACGGGCAAACGGAACAAGTTTCCTTCCCAAAAAACGCACCTGCGATTATCCACTCATGTGGTCTCGATGATACTTTAGGTTGCGTGGAAAGGGAGTTTTATAACCTAATTATGTTCGAGGGGCATCAAGATACTTTCAAATCCATTACAAACCCAGAATTTTGGATTTATGCAGACTTTTCAGACGGTTGTGGTAGAGTCAATGCCAATATAATCAATGCCCTTAGTGAACACCACATACGTTCTGAAACTACTAGAGAAATTTTTATCGAAAATCTATTAATAATTGACGATTTTTATACAAATTTTCTAGTTGGAAATTTAAGTAGAGATGATTTTTTTAGATTGAGTTGGCTATTAATTGACCAACTCAATCCCGAATTGGTATGCCCGCCTTTTGACTAGCTAGCAGAATTACATTCCTCCACCTTGTACCGTAGTCACTGGAACTAAGTTAGTTCCCTCTATTGAAACCCATTCCAACCAAGCTCCCTGAACAGGATTATGAAATTGGCGTAATTCTTGGGTTGTTAATCCGACAAGAACCCAACCAGCGACATGAGGGGAACCGATTCGGTGCCATCCTTCAACCGTTCGGCGATGTCCTAAATTTCCTGCCGTTGTCGTCGCGTTATTTACTGTAACTGTGGATACTTGCAGTGAAACTGCACGCTGACCAGCATTTAAACTTCCCACAATCCGTGCACTCCCTGATGCTGAAGCTCGAATGTTCCGAAGATTAGTTGGTGCTAAAACTCTATTTGCCATAAATATTTCTCCTTTTGCACCCATTGGTGCTTTATATTTTATTCAACCCACCCACCCTACCTTTGTTGAATAATTATTATCTGTCCTACCTACAATGTATTGAAGTTAGGGTCTACTTCCAAGAAGCTGGCTTCCCTGCTTACAACGCATTGATGACGGGTTTGGCTTTGGTTTGGCGAAGCTAGCTTCACTACTTACAACGCATTGCCTGCGGGGGTTGTTTTGGCGATATTAACTTCAGATACTACAATGCATTGATGACGGTTTTCCCCCTCGATAAAAAGAACTCCGCAAGGCTGACCCTGTGGAGTTGTTTTTATATTCAGTTAGCTACAAAAATTCTTCCTCGTCGATTTCCATGCCGTTTGGCATGAGCCTTCTTCGTACCGTTTTGGGAGAAATTTTGGCTTTTTGGGTAGTTACGGATGACTTTGGATTCCCGCTGTCAACTTTAGGGGAAATCTTTTTTTCATCTTCTAAACGGTGGATAATATACTTTTGCTCGACTTTAATTTGCTTCGCAATAAGGTTGACTAGGGACGGCAACAAGATTTCCTTAGACATATGCTTCCTGAACTTACGATAATCCTTAGCTCCGATTTTCTCCATGAGGAAGTCATCGAACCACTCAATTTGCAAGTTATCCTTGAACCATTGTAGTAGGTCTCCCTCATGCTCAGTGTCCAAAACCTGCAAGAACGTTTCAAAAAAATGAGATTTTTCTAGCAGTTTTTCCTCATATGTAGTGTGCTTGGAAGGAAGCTGGAAATTTTGGGCTTTCTCCCGAATCCGCTTCATATAACCGTTCCTATCGGAGAAATCTCCACCTTTGCATTTTTCCAAATGAGCCAGCTGTTTTTGAGTAAATACTTGGCTACCCATTGCTTCCAACCATGCCATGAGGGGCGAATCCTCCGTAATTGAAGTGGGAGAAATCAGACGGTTTCCTTCGCTAATCGTATCGGCAATGGTGCTAGAATTTCCTTCTTCGCCAGAAAGCACTTGGTCAAGGCTAGTCACGTTAGGCTTGATGATAACGGTGGTCTTGGTTGCGTTGTCCGAAGTCCGAAAAGCATTCGGGTCAATGTTCTTTAAGCCGTGCTGAACCCGCAGGTTGATAGATTTCCATAGCTTGTTGTTTTGGTCAGAATCCCCTTTGATGACCTCTCCCCACCCAATCAAGGAATCTTGGATTTTGAAATCCCGGACGGCTTTAAGAGCAAGTTCCGTGGCAATTCCCATGACATCGGAATAGGTTAACCCATTATTCCGGTTTCGCTCATAGGCTTTATTTACGAAATTTTGGGTGGCCCCTGAAATTCTACTGCCCCATTTGGTTTTTGGTCGAGTAAATTCTTTTCCACCCAGATGTTTTGCAAATCTTCATGTTTAATCGACATCGTTGATTCGTTGCCAGCCCCGCCGGCAACTCCCCCTTTTCGGTTTTTAATCCCCAATAGCATTTATCCAAAAAACTTGACCGAGAATAATTTTTATGCTATTATTAGGATATGACAAGGCGAGCATAAAAGCTAATCACACCCTGGAACAACTCCATCATATCAGCTTAAAAGCTAATTGTCAACAAATTTTAGCAAGAAAACTAATTTGGAGGTTGAGTGGCTTATGTCATTGACGAGAAAAATCAGGGGGCTATGTACAGAGAAGAACATCACGATTGCAGAACTAGAGCGGGAAATTGGGCTATCTAATGGGCAAATTCGGCGTTGGGGAAGCGTTTCTCCGAAGGCGGAAAACCTTCAAAAAGTAGCGGATTACTTTCAGGTGACCACCGACTACCTTTTGGACAGGTCCAATCAAAAATATTGGGAATTGACAGCGAAGGATGAGAAGAGCATTCAAAAAAGGCTTGAGGAATTGATGTCAGATATTTCCACTGCCGATGGCCTGGCATTTTCAAAAGAATCGGGTGCACTTTCAGAAGATACCCGGGAACTCTTGCTGTTATCCATGGAAACTGCGTTGCGAATTGCGAAACAAGCAGCCAAAGAGAAGTTTACACCGAAGAAGAATCGAAAATAATGTTGATGGGGGCATCATAAATGGCGGGAAGATTTGAAGCAATCGACAAAAAAGTGGACGCATTGGTCAAGAAGCATGGAACCCGCGACCCTTTCCAGCTTGCCGAAGCAATGGGCATTAGGCTCATAGAACATGAACTGGGAGAAATTTATGGATTTTACCTACAGGAATATCGGATTAAACTCATCTTCCTCAATAAAAACCTCACCGAGTCGAAGCTGCGTTACACTTGTGCCCACGAATTGGGACATGCCGTCCTTCATCCCGATGAAAATACGCCAAAGCTATTTGGGATTTCCCAAAACTTAGAGTTGATGGTTGAAGCCGAAGCCAATTATTTCATGCTGAAACTCCTTATAGACGGCAGTCACAAAGAGGAATACCTCGACACAATGGAGAAGATATTGAACTACTATGGTTTGCCCCGCGAGTTGGAGGGACTGTTAAAGCGGTTGCCGGATACCATTTTGTAATAAAATAGGCCTGTGCGTTTTTTGACAGGCCTTTTGCTATTGACAATAAAATTTGGTGTATATATGCTAAAATTGGCTTCGGTAACTTAAAACGGGAATTTTGCGAGCAGTGCAAAAATTACAGTAAAAATATCCCGATATTCACTACGATGTGATAAAATAGCCTTGCAATCAAACCCGGTAAAAGGAGCGTACCTAAATGAAACGAAAAATATTTATAGCTTTATCCCTCATCAGTTTATGGGGTTGTGCTATTAACGAGGAAGATACTCCACAGCCACAAGTTGAAGATGCAGAGGTGGCAAATCCACTCCCCGCTCCTGCTATTCCCCAAGACCCTTATCGGGAATTTGTCAGGAGCCTTCCCATCTATGAAGAAATAGTCGAGATGGAGGGTGGGGAACAATCTTCTTTTGTGACTTATCAGACGATTGACTTAGAAAATACACTTCTGACGAAGGAGCTGCTTACATCAATTATTAGAAATATCTCTTTGCCTGACACTGGCGTGCTCGTGTTGCTTCTCGGAGAAGGAAATGAAATCGCCATAACTTCTGCCGATGTTGTGATTAAGAACATTTCGTATCGAAACCCTAATGTGGGTTCTCCCTTTCCCGACAGGCTTGATTGGTGGAACTTAGGGCATGGAACTTTTGACACGAGGGTGAGCCGAATGACTTGGGGCCAAGGTGATTCACCTTTTGAATAATAAATGATACAAGGCGGTAAACGTGCGTGGTCGGAGGGTTCCGATGACGGTCTACTGCCATAAATAACTAGATTTTTGAAAAAATATCCTGTTTCAAGCAGGAATATAAGCCTAAATGGCGTATGTTATAGTTGTACTTACTTTCACCACCAGTTAAAAGGAGGCACAATATGCAGGAAAAAGAAATTATTTATGTCGAAATTGTCAATAATAACAGCAACAAGCTTAATCTGAACAAAATGATAAATTCGGCGGTATTGGGTGCCATTGGTACGCTCATCGGCCTGATTATCAACTCATTCCTCGGGAGGTAACCACGTGGAAATCATCGCTTTTTTCATGGGACTTATTGTCAGTCTGCTTTTAGGCAATACCCTTTGGTAAAAAAACAAGACCTGCCTTCATCCTGGCAGGTCTTTCACTATTTCTGTATATACCTCAACTCATACCCGCTCTCCCGCAACTTATCCAGCACCCGCTTTTGGTGGTCGCCGTCGATGGTTTCCATGACCAGGGTTATGCCCATCTGATACATGGAAAGCCCTTCCCGAAACCGGTTTTGATGGACGGTCAGCACGTTGCCGCCTTCGTTGGCGATGATGTCGAGGAAGCGTTTCAGCTCGCCGGGCTGGTGGTTGACGGTGGTTTTAATCTGAATCCGGCGCCCGCTGGCAACGAGGGCGTGATTGATAATGGATTCCACCAAATTGATGTCGATATTTCCCCCGGTAAGGACTGCTCCCACTTTCTTTCCTTTGAAACGGACGGATAGGTTCCTTAGTGCCGCAACGGAAATGGCACCCGCCCCTTCCACGATTAAATTGCAGGTTTCCAGTAAAAAGAGGAATGCCTTAGCAAGGTCGCTCTCCGATACGACGACCACTTCATCCACATATTCTTGAATCAGGGGGAAGGTCAAATCGCCCGGGCGGGCAACTGCAATGCCGTCTGCAACGGTCCGGGAAACTGGAACGGTTCCAATGGTGTTGGCTTTCACTGCCTCGTACATGGAGGGGGCATTTTCCGACTGGACGCCGATGACCTGAACGTGGGGATTCATGGTTTTCACCGCTAAGGCAATCCCAGCGGCTATCCCCCCGCCTCCAATCGGGACAATGATAGCATCCAAATCCGGCTGCTGCTGCATCATTTCTAGCCCGATGGTTCCTTGCCCAGCAATGATGTAAGGGTCATTGAAGGGGTGCACAAAAGTCGCACCCTCCAAATCCTGGATTTCTAGCGCCTTGGCATAGGCATCATCATAAATGTTGCCTTCCAAAACCACGTTGCCGCCATAGTTTTTCGTCGCTGAAATTTTCGCAAAAGGTGCACTTTTAGGCATGACGATGGTGGACTTTATCCCTAGCAGGGAAGCACTGATGGCGACTCCTTGGGCATGGTTCCCCGCACTGGAACAAACGACCCCGCTGTCACGTTCGCTTTGTGATAAGTTCAGCATTTTATTGTACGCTCCCCGAATTTTAAAGGAGCCTGACTTTTGCAAATTCTCGAGTTTAAGGAACACTTCAGCCCCCGTTTCAACGCTTAAAGCTTCAGCATATACCAAATCGGTCTGTTTAATCACGCCCCGCAAATTGTTCTTCGCCTTGAAAATCATATCAAAAGTTGGTTTGTCCATAAATTCCCTCCTAACGCTGTCCCCTTTATTGTACCTCAAATCACACTCACTATTTGTCAGATTGGTTGAAAGCGTGATATAATTGAGGGAAGTAATCGAATGGAATCTAGTTTCAGGCACTACTTCGGGCTGAAAACTGACCTTACGGATCATCGCTTGTAGGCAACCCGCCTAGCTTCGATGCTCCTACAGGCACAATTTTCGCCCTTCCGTAAACGAGTGCCTTACACTTTTTATTTGGGAGGTTTTATTATGAAAGTTATTTCTACCCCTAATGCACCCGCTGCTATCGGGCCTTATTCACAGGCTATCGAAGCTAACGGTGTCCTTTACATTTCTGGGCAAATCCCTTTTGACCCAAAGACGATGGCATGTGTTTCTGATGATGTTTCCGAGCAAACCCATCAGTGCCTGAAAAACATCCAAGGAATCCTAGCGGAAGCTGGCTATACGTTGGAAAACGTCGTCAAATGTGGGATTTTCATTAAGGATATGAACGATTTCGCTAAAATCAACGAAGTTTATGGGGAGTATTTTTCCCAGCATAAACCTGCCCGCGCCTGTGTGGAAGTGGCAAGGCTGCCCCGGGATGTGCTGATCGAAATCGAAGCGACTGCTATGAAATAAGATGGGAAGAGGAGTGTTCAAAAAGCGAACACTCCTCTTTTTATTAAATGATCCGAACCAACTGTTTATCCCGGATTTCATACACCACATCCGCCAACCTCTCCCGAAAATAAGAATCGTGGCTCACGAACAAAAGAGTGCCGGGGTAGTTTTTCAACAGGGTTTCCAACGCTTCAAGGCTTGGCAAGTCCAAAAAATTACTGGGCTCGTCCATTAAGAGGACGTTATACTTGCCCGCCAACAGCTTTGCCAAATGCAATTTAATGATTTCCCCGCCGCTCAGTTGGGATAAGTGCTTTTTCACGTCCTGATTTTTGAATCCCATTCCAGCAAGTATCTGCCGAATTTCCGGTATCGAGTAGTCGCTGTCTTGCTCCATAAAGTCCATCAATACTTGATCGTTCCCGAATTTGAAGCTATCCTGTGCAAAATAGCCCATTTTTACTTTTGGGGAAATCTCCAAATTAGGATGCCCTTCAAGGAGCATTTTCAAAAAGCTGGTCTTGCCCGTGCCATTGGCTCCCGTGATGGCAATTTTGGCTCCTAATGGGACGTTAAAATCAACGTTGTCCAGCAGCATTTTTCCACCGGCTGAGAGTGTCAAGCCTGAACCCATAATCGGATAGGGGTTGTGGAGTCCCAGCGCTTCGCTAAGCTTAAAACGGATAGGGCGCTGGGTTTTGGGAACCGTTATCTCCTCCATGGATTCCAATTTCTTGCCCATGGATTTGGCCGCCTGATGAAGTTTCTTTTGCTTGCTGCCCGTCGACTTTTGATGGCCCAGCCTGCCACCCGACTCTGTTTGGCGCTTTTTGGACTTCTCTTTTTTCTCCATTTTCTGGGCTTGCTTCAATTTTTCTTCTACTGCACTCTGGAGCTTCTGCTTTTGTGCCTGAACTTGCTCAAATTTGGCTTCCAAGGCTCTCTTTTCAGCTTCTTTTTGCCTTTGGTACTCGGAAAAATTGCCCCAGTATTCCGTGATTTTCCCATTTTCCAGCTCCCAAATTTTATCCACAACCTGGTCGAGGAAGGAACGGTCGTGGCTAATGACCAGCACGGCACCTGAAAAACTTTTAAACTGGTTCACTAAAAAAGCAATCCCTTCGCTGTCCAAATGGCTAGTCGGCTCATCGGCAAAAATCCCATGGGCTTGCTTAGAAAAAGCGGCTGCAATTTTCATACGGGTTTCCTCGCCGCCACTCATGTATGTTGTGGATAACTGATGGACCCCTAATTTCCCGGCTAGGGAAAAGTCCAGCACCTCATCGGTGGTACTGTGAAGTTGGGGAAGATATGCAAACTCCCCATACGCTTGCCGATTGCAGCCTGGCAACTTGATTTCACCTGATAAGATTCTTAGCAATGTGCTTTTTCCGGCACCATTAGCCCCGACTAAACCAATGCGGTCGTATTCATAAAGGCTTAGTTCCTCGATGTTCAACAATTCCCTAATGCCAAATTCCAATTCTATCTTCTTGATTTTCAATAATTCCATGTGTATGTCCTCCTGTCAATTCGCGGGTTTTTTGCGTAAGTTGGCAGGGAAATCCCTGCGACGACAGGATTTTAAACGAAATAGTAATGATGGTTCATCTGACAGCCCTCCTTTCACATACATAAAAAAAACAGACTCGCCCATGGGTCTAAGTCTGCAAATGATGGCACCATAAAAAAAGCGGAGAATCCGATTCAACTATGGGCTCGCACGACAAAAAGACACCGAATAGGGGCGGTCTATTATTTGTCGGGGATTTGTAATTGGGTATGCTTAAAAAGATTCGGGAATTCCGAATTTTCAAAAGATATCCTTACAAATCCCAATTTATCGCAAGCGCATAGATGCTGTCATAAATGAAGTTCCTCCTAAAAGTTAGTTGACTCCCCCATTATACCAGACATCGGCAGCACCCGCAATCAAGAATTGGAAAAATCTACGTTCAATTCCTCACAGCCTTGGTGAAGGGCTCTTTCGTCCAGGCCATCAACGCCGCATAGGGAAAGGACTTTGACCAAGCCACACGATTGTTGGCAGAAGGGGAAGGCCACTTCAGCCGTGGTGATCAAATCCACCAAGCCCTGGTCAACAAAGGCATTTGCGTGGGCCAAGATTCTTGCTAGTTAGTGTTCATGGACGCCGGGAGGAAATTGCAGCACACCGCTTCCTTCAAGCAATCAGCATTGGAAATGATTGAGCATTACCGCTGGGAACGTGCAAAAAAAAACCTGGAATACAAAAATGAACCTATCGACTTGTCGAGGGCCTTTTTAGTATTCCAGCTTTTAGAAAAGCGAAGCCATGGATTCCCCATGGCTTCGCCTGTTATTAAATATTGATGAAATCGCCAGACACCCAGCCCGTTCCCGATGCGGTTTGGATTTGGTGCCAGCCATTGCGGGTTTCTAAAATGGAAATCCGTTCACCGCTTCTCAGGGTTCCAATGATGTTGTGGCCTGTGGATGCCCCTGCTCGGATGTTAAGGAAGTTGGCTGTTACCGTCCCTTGCTGATTGCTTGGAGCTGGGGCCGGAATTGGTGCGGGAGCATTCCCTTCCAGTGAAACAAAGTCGCCAGATACCCATCCGGAAGCCATACGGTGCCAACCATCACGGGTTTCTAAAATGTTGATGACCGCCCCACGGTTAAGGGTGGATACGACACCATGGGCTGTGGATGAACCCGAGCGGACATTCAAGACATTGGCGGTTACCGTACCTGTCTGTGAAGCCGGTGCGGCTGGCGGGGGGGTAACCACAGGTGTCGCTACAATCGGCAACTGGGGTGCTGCCCCGTTTTGGTTGATGAAATCGCCAGATACCCAGCCTGTTGGGATACGGTGCCAACTATTACGGGTTTCCAAAATGTTGACCACGGCCCCACTTCTTAAGGTGGATAATACCCCATAATTAGTGGACGGTCCAGAACGAACATTCAGGACACTGGCAATGACTATCCCGCTTTGCCCCGTTGCTTCTTGGGCAGGCGTTGCTGGGACAACGACAACTGGAGCCAGTGTTGCTAGGCTAACAAAATCCCCGCTGACCCAACCGGTAATATTCCCGGATTGGACACGGTGCCAATCATCACGGGTTTCTAGGATAGACACGGAGGCATTGCGTGGCAACCCACCAATAATTTGGTGGTTGGTTGACGGACCTGTACGGACATTCAAATTGAATGCTGTGACTGTCCCGTTATTATCAACTGCCGGTGGTGTAGTGGCAACGGGTGTGTTGACAACATTGGAGACATTCGTGGAAGCATTTGCCCCTAAAAAGTTCATGATGCCGGCATAAATAGCCTGCGCAGAATCCGCCCGACCCGCTTCACTGGCAATGCGTGCCATATCCGCCGGGTTGGACATAAAGCCGATTTCTGAAAGGACGGCTGGCATCTGGGCTTGGGTCAGGACACGGAATGGCATGGAAAATACGCCACGGTTGCGAAGCCCCAATGTCTGGACTTTTTGGGCCTGGATACTTTGGGCCAAGCTTTGGCTCTGTGTAGCACGCTGGTTGCCAGAATTAAAAAAGAAAGTTTCAATCCCATTAGACTGTGTATTGGCAAACGCATTGGCATGGACACTGACAAATAGATTGGCATTTAAATTATTAGCGAAGTGCGCCCGATTATTCAGGGTCACATAAACGTCTGTCCTTCTGGTTAAATGCACCTGAATCCCATGTTGGGCAAGGAGGTTCTCGATACGAAGTGAAATATCTAAAACCAACCCTGATTCGTGCAATGGCTGCCCGTTAAATGGCCAAACTGCCCCGGGATCCATCCCCCCGTGACCCGGGTCAATCACGATGACCGTCTGACTTAAATTTTGCGCTTCGACAAATAGAGTTGGTAGCATTAAAATCCAAATAAAAATCCCTAATTTCGTTAATTTCATATTTCCCACCCCAATTTACCTACCCTTCCGAACCAGCGATTTCTTGCTGTCCCGAAAGCGCGCTATACGTTACTTCATTGTGTTCAATCCTAAGCAATAGCTCATCCTGGTCGTACCATTCCAGCAAAATTGCATACCCGAAAGTGGTTTCCAAGTCGTTGACCGCACTTAGCAGCTCGCCAATCATAGGCCCCGCATCGCCTGGCAACGGCTGGCTTTGGTCGTGGTAAATCCTAACGGCCCGTCCTAAAATATCCACCGAAAAATCCCAATCCCCCTCAAGCCAACTCCGAAGGACCTCCACGACCCGCGCCTCTGTAAACGTGCTGGTAAAATCGTAAATCCGCCCATCGGCTTCAAGGATAAGGAAAATCATCCCGTCGCTATCCTCAAGCCTTAAACTGTAAGGTAACTGCTGGGTTTCGTTGAAGCGGTCCAACTCTTGAACGAGGGAGATGACCACTTCATCCCAATTCTCCATTTCAAACCCGACTTCCGGGGAGCTCACGACAATCTGCCCGTCTAAAAAGTCAACTTCAGCTTGAAATCCTACTGCAAATGGGGGGAAATCAATGCTTATATTATCCTCATAGGAAGTGGCTAGGCTTAGACTCTCATTCCCGCCTTCGGCCTCATCATCAGATGGGACAGCAACATATGCGGCACTGTCCTTCACTTCGTCTTCAGATGGTTCGATATATTCACTGGCCCCACAAGCACTAAGCACCGTGGAAAACATCAACAAAAGCAACGTTTTTTTCATCGTAAATCTCCTTTTATCACATGATTTAGATTTCTTTATAACTGATACCTACATTCTATCAAACAATCCGAATCTTTTATGTTGTTCGACAAAAAATATCATAATTAGACGAAGGATAGTCCATTAAAAAGTTTGAATAGGGAAAGCGCCTCACCACACAAGGTTTTCAAACTTGATAACGGATGCCTATTTTCCTGAAACAACATTATTCACGATCTCTTTGTAACCAATTCTCTTTTTTAAGCAAAAAAATCTGTCCCTTTGCGCATTTTACACAAGGGGACAGATAAGGAATCTAAATTTTACGTTTTTTAATATTGAGTGCGACGGTAGTCGCCACTAAGCCAGTTCCTAAGAATACAAATATCCTCAATGAACGCTGACCGGTTGCTGGTAACGGTGTAGCAGTTGAATCTGGAGGGGTTTCAATACCTTCCCTCTCTAGTGTTTGAGGTGCATTAACAACTTGCACTTCTTCACTTTCTGGCGATGAGACCAGTGTCGGTGGTCCCGGTGGCACCGGTGGGGCCGGTTGAACTGGCGGGGCCGGTTGAACTGGCGGGGCTGGTTGAACTGGTGGGGCTGGTTGAACTGGTGGGGCCGGTTGAACTGGCGGGGCCGGTGGGGTCACTGCCGTCAATGGAATAAGTGCGCTATGGGCATCGACTAATTGCGATGTCGCATACAAAATCATATCTAAGTTATCGCTGGATAGCAACAACCTTCGATGTGAATGACGACTATGGGTGTTCGTCGACTGGCTAAAGCGATAGATTACCCCTTGAGCAAATGACAAGGCCGATTCAAAAATTGCCCAGCTTTCAAGCGTGTAGTTTTCAGAATCCAGTGTTGATTTATAAGCAACAAGTTCAATCAAACGATCCAATGCTTCTTGCTCAACGTCATTCAATCCATTGCCTGGCTCTACCCAGATTTCTCCTGAACGAACAATCAGCTCTAAAGTAATGGATGTAGACTGTTCCCCACTAGTAAGGGTGATTTGAACTTGGAATGTCCCATATTCTTCTGGGGTTCCAATAATCATCGTTTCCCATGGAACAAATTCCAACCCAGCTGGCAATCCTTCAACTTTCCACTCTCGTGGCCAAGGACCGCTTGCAAATAACATAGCGTCATAAGTAAATCCTAAAGTAGCTGGTGGCAACTCCGTTGTTAAAATCTCCAAGGCCGGTGGAGGTCCAACCGTTAAGCTAAGCTCGCGGTTATCTTGGCCAAACTCATTGGTGGCGGCAACTTTGAAGGTAAAGTTCCCTTCTTCTTCAGGAACACCATTAATTCCACCCCATTCAGCAACTTCAAGTCCTGATGGCAATGTTCCCGAATATAAACTCCATTCCATTGGCCAAGAGCCTAGTGCTTCCAAGAAACCAAAGTAGAATTGCCCTCGCGAAGCATTCGGAAGCTCGGTTGTAAGAATAACTGGCGGTTCTGGTTCTGTTGGGAGGGCTTCCCCATGGATTGTCATATTGAAAGTCCGATCATGACCGATTGCCCAATCGTCTACATACCAAGCCATGACGGTAACTGCAAATGTACCTGGCTCAGTTGGAATACCGCTGATGATTCCCGTTTCAGTATCAATATCCAAACCAGCTGGCAATGGTGTTGTGAAACTGGCCCACCACCATTCTACTGGTGAAAGACCATAGCTTTCCAATTGGAAATGGAATGGCTCGCCGACGAAGCCAACCGGGATATATTCTGTAATAATCGTCACTCCATTTGGATCTAAGGCTTCTGTGATGGAGATATCAAAAGCAAGGACCGTTTGCAACGTATTATTGAAAATTACTGTCACTGTTGCTGTGTCTCCCAGGTTCAAATCTTGAATTAAGGAGGCTGGAGAGAGAATAAGGGTTGCAGGCAACCCATCTGGATGCCAAGCATCTACAAACCATTCGACATGACGCGCAAGTTCACGACCATTAACCAAGACATTCGTTACGTTCGTCGCCTGATACGCCGCTTGGCCGAAATCAAGGCCAACCGCAATTTCAACTGGTAAATGAATTGGATTTAATACAAACCCTCCTTCTGGAATATCATGCAAAGTTGGTTCAATATTTTCCGCCCAATTCGCATAGATGGTCACTTCATTGGATGGCATTAAATGCTGCCAACTTATCCTTTCGCTAAATTCTGCATCAAGGTACCAACCTGCAAACGTAAATCCTTCGCGGGATAAGCCTTGTAATAAACTAAATTCCGATAAAATGGTAAGGATTGGGACTCCTTCAGGCGCTAATTCAAAAGAAGCTAACATTTCAGGAGTCGTTGGGCGTGTTGCGGTAGAACCTGTATTGATACGTAAGATGGAGGGTGTTGTCCAACGTGCATGAAGGGTCACATTCGCAGCGGGCATGCGGGTATTAGCATTAATCCTCTGGGTAAAATCAGCATCAAAATACCAACCAGCAAATGCATAACCTTCACGAGTTAAACTCTGGGGCAACCCAAGCTGCTCTGACAATGCTTCCAACAAGAATGCCCCTGGGGCCAATTGGAGTGCTTCCAAGGAAACAGGCTCCGTTGCATCCCCAAGTTGGAAAGCAACTTCAGCAGTTCCAATGCTATGACGGAATTCAGTTCCATTCAAACCTGCCCAAACAAATCCTGGGAATTCTGCATCTGCTAAAAATCCTTCTGGGCTAAATTCGTATGAAGCTTCCCACGAAATCCCTTCTCCTTCTACTTCAAAAGTATTTAAGTTATCATGTTGTGGAATCAGGGAGTAGTTATCCTGAGCCCACACAATGATTTCCCCTACTTCGCCAAAGGCGTTTTCTAAGGTAACTTCAAAGTATCCATTCTCATCTAGGGGAATGCGTTGAATGCCAGAATTTGTCTCATATAGCCAAACCCCTAGGAAGTCATGGCTCGCCAAAGCGCTCCCTTCAGGATTGATTTCTGACCAAATATCAAAAGTTACGCCTTGTGCGATAGCCTCATCCAACCAAGCATCAGACACTTGGCCTTGGACTGTTACGTCACGGTGTCCTGCTGCAAAGGCAGCCGCATCTGGTTCTATAACAGTGGCATTTAATACTGGCGGCGTATTGTCAATCCTTACCGGGATTTCAAAAACATCTAAGCCACGCCAATTTGACCAATCCGTAACCGTCGGGTCAAATCCAACAATTTCTACTAAATAATCCCCTTCTGGAAGTGGTTGCCCAAAAGTTGAGAAATCAACGACAATCCCATGGCTGCGTTGCCTGAATATGGCCGGCTCATCCAACAAGTCAAAGAAGCTGATCATTCCCAAAAATTCACGGCTGCCATCTTCATTGATGCTACTTAAAAATACATCTGACATGAAGGGTGTGTTTTGATCGAAATAAATTCCCAATAATGAAGCCGCTGGATTTAGGGCATCTTCCGCCAACGACACAACGGGACGATAGGCAATCACATTTTCCAGTGACCTTAAATCGTGGGTGGCTACCCCTGCAAAGGGAAGCAAAATTTCCGTAGCGGAATCCTCATCAAAAGCCGTCACTACGATATGCCCTTCATAATGGCCAAGGGACGAATCAGCGAATATTTCCAACGTGGCAGTGAAAGTAGCAGATTCCCCGGCCGGTATCACCAACTCTTGATGACTTAAAGTAAGTTCGGCTTGTCCATGTGGATTTTGGGATTGACGCCCCGAGTCTAAAAAGCGGTAATCGATGACGTAGCGTACTTCCTCTGCTCCCCTATTTTCAATAGTGGCTAACAGTTCTCGGTACGAAATTCCTGAACCTTCAATAATGCTTAAACCACCAAAGCTGAAAGAGCCTGTGCGTGTCGTGTGTAGTTCGGGATCTTCCCATGTAGCAAATACATCTGCGTTATGGAATGCACGATCGTAATCAACGAAGACAATGTTTTCAGCATGTACCGCCGCGTAAACATCCAGCTGCCCGGCCCCCATGTCAAAAATCCCATAAGAATGGCCCTCTTCAAACTGAATGGCAGTATTCATCATTCGGGTTTTAATTTCATCATAATCCCAACGCTCTCCGTGGATTATCTCGCTAAATTGAAGCATTAAGGCGACGGCCCCGGCAACGTGTGGCGCAGACATAGAAGTCCCACTCATCGGAAGGTAAGCTTCAGAATGGTCTCCCTCCTCATTGCCAACTTGCCACCAAGGAACAGCGGAGTGGACCCCAGTTCCGTGAGCTCCAATATCGGGTTTAATTTCAAATGTGGACTGAACAGGACCCCTGGAGGAAGTATCGCTAAGCCCTAATTCCCGGAACCCGTAAAAATCGGTAAATTCGAAAGTAAGGGGTAACCAAGTGTCATCTTCACCCGACGAGGTAAATTGGTTAATTAATTCCATCCCATCCACATATTCAACCATAAAAATTGGGAAAAATGGATTGTTAGCCGGAAAACCGGAACCAATAATCATATTCTGAACAGGTGTATTGATAGTAATTACACCGCCAAGCCCCAATTCATTAGCCATATTAACCAAGTGGAAGAAGGAATATCCTCGACGGACAAGGATGAAGGCCCCTTCCAATTCTTCAGCTGAATATGTTTCAAATAGTAACTCGAAGTCTGTCGGGGTTCCAGCTCCTAATGGAACATGGGCATTTGAGCCCAGTGCCCCCACTTCACTAAATTCACTTAGAGGCATAGGGAAAATTCGATGAACCCCATCTTCTTGGTGGGTTCCGGAATTGAAGGAAACAATGCGCCCATTAGGAAGGGCACTCCATGTCTGTTCCACACCAGCCAGTAAAAATGGTGCTTGGAAACTTAAATCCCCACTGGTGAAAATAAGGCCTTCATGTCCGCTTTCCACTAAATTAGAAACGGTAATCCCACGGCTTGCAAGAGCAGGTTCCGTATTCGTCATGAAGCCAGAGCCGTCATTTCCAGCAGATAAAACAAACACAGCACCGGAATGCAAAATGGCGTTATTAACTGCAAGGGTAATTGGGCCCGCAGGATTCACGCCACCCCCTAATGACATATTGACAACGTCCGCTCCATCTAAAATGGCTTGCTCAACAGCGGCAATAATACCACCCATCGGTCCGCCACCGCCCCAACCAAGCACACGGTAATGAATCATATCCGCATCCGGGGCTACCCCCAGAATACTTTCGCTTTGACCAGCGATTGTTCCCGCTACGTGGGTTCCATGGCTCATCCAGTCATTAATATCCAGCTCAGGGAAAGTAATTGGCGATGTTTCCATAGGGCTCGCTGGATTGGAATTCGCTTCCCTTCCCGTCATAAAATCACGGCCGACGAAGTAATAGCCACCATTCACAAAAATTAGGTCATCTTCCGTCAGATGAGTTGCACCACGAGCGTGCATTTCTTCCAATGTGGGAAAAGTCCCTTCAAAAGCCGGATGATGATAGTCGATTCCCGTGTCCAAGACGGCTACCAGTACGCCTTCACCGGTAAAGCCCAAGTCATGTAAACGGTCAGCATCCATGCGCCCACGCCCTTCAGACATTCCCATTGGACCACGAAGGTCGAATTCCATGCCAGGGTTTTGTGGAACAGAAAAAGTTTCATCTGGAAAAACTGCCCGCACAGTTTCCAATGCTACCAATTCCGCTACTTGATTGGATGGCAATGTTAATGCCACACCATTTAAAGCCGTATGGAATTCATGGTTAATGGTATATGGAAGCATCCTTGACCGAGGATTGACCGAGAACAATTCGGCTAATTCTTCTTCAAATGCCTGATGCTCCAGCTCGATGATTTCCAAAGCTTCGGCTTCTGTCAACTCCTCGCCCATTATTTCGGCTTCCAACAATTGGGTCGCAACCGGCTCTGTTTCAAAAATAACGATAACGTTTACTGGACTGTGGTCGTTGCTCAATTCATATTCATCAATGAATCCGACTAAACCACGATTGCGAATCCTTTCCAACCGAATTTCCTGAAAAGCCTCCAATCGCTCATCTGAAATGAGCGGCGCCTCAAGATTGGCGACTCCCCTTGCAGCAACGGGTAGGGGAATTTGTCCCATAAAAAGGGAAAATGCTAAAACTGATGATAACACACGCCTAAAAAAAGCGCTACCACTTGCTTGCGGGATGCTTTGTATGATACTTTTCTCGACATACGCTCACAACTCCTTTTCGTCCACCTCAACCGCCGACACCTAAACCGACTAGAGATATTTAGGGAATTATAGCACTAAATTACAATAATATCCATGGAAAAAATGTATAATCATGTTTTATTTTGGATATAATTAGTGACCTCTCGTGTAAATTTAAATTAAAGAATAAGTTCAGCATTAATTATGGAAAAGTTGTACAATCACTGCAAATCCGTTGACTTTCCCACCCCCATCCTTTATAATGTGAATATAAAATTAACTTGGTAGGTGCGGCTCCTAGAGGGACACATGCTGCTGCCCAGAAATGTCGAGAGACGCCCATGGGTTAACAGGCTTTATCGGATTAAGGTAGGCTTAACGCAGCTGATTGGTGAACGCCAATCTAGTCCTCTAGTGCTTAAACTCGGACAAGGGGTTAGGATACTTTGGGCATGGGCACATTTTTGTCATGCGATAACGTCACGGCTTCTTTTCGGGAGCCGTTTTTTTATGCGAGTAATTAGGAGGTGGTTGCCATAGACGAGGATAGTCCCAACACATTCATTGCACAAAAACACAATTCTAGGAGGAACTTGCCATGGCAGCCACTAAAAACTTTTACATCTGGAAATACCTGCAAGAAAGAAACATCCAATCCTTAAAAACCGCCCTTGACCAAATCGAGGGACACGAGCTGGTTGAACTTTTTCAATCCATGGACCCAGAAGAACTGGTCATCGCTTACCGCTTATTGCCCAAAACCCGCGCCCTGCAAGTCTTTGAACTTCTGGATGTCGATTTGCAAGAAGGCCTCATCCACTCCTTCACCGAGGAAAAAGCCATTGAAACCTTTGCAAACCTTGACCCTGACGACCGCGTCCGCTTAGTCGAAGAACTTCCAGCCACTGTTGCGAAAAAGCTGCTATCTTCACTTTCGTTGGAAGAACGTGGGATGACGGATTTGCTTTTGGGGTACGAGCTGCAGACCGCCGGACGGATTATGACCCCTGAATACATTCGCCTGACCACAGAGATGACCGTCAAGCAAGCCATGAATAAAATCAGGTCATATGCAAAAGATATTGAGGCCATCTATACAATGTACATTACCGACGAGGGGCGGGTCCTTCTAGGCTCCGTTTCCCTGCGGAATCTGTTATTAGCAGACGAAAACACGTTGGTCGCCGACATCATGAAAACGGAAATCCCCTTCGCCCATACCCATGACGACCAGGAGGATGCAGCCCGCAAGTTGCAAAACCTAAGCCTCATGTCCCTGCCGGTCACCGATAGGGAAATGCGGTTGGTTGGGGTCATTACCATTGACGACGCCCTTCACATTTTGGAAGAAGAAGCCACGGAAGACATGCACATCCAAGCGGGTCTTAACAGCTCCAATTCCAAAGAAAGCGACCGCAGCCGGGTGCTGATTTCAGGAAGCCTGGGGCAAATCTTAAAAGTCCGCCTGCCAATCCTCATGATGGTACTTGCCAGTGGCTTTTTATCCGGCTTTATTTTGGAAGGCTTCGAGGATGTCCTCAATTCCGTAACCGCCATCGCCTTCTTCATTCCCCTGATTATGGACATGGGCGGAAGCATCGGCGGCCAGTCCACCACGATTTTTGCCCGCGGTTCCGTTTTGGGTCACATCAAACCTGGGAAATTCCTCAAACAACTAGGGAAAGAATCCACCGTCGGCTTATCCATCGGGGTCATCACCGGAATTTTCGCCTTCGTCGCTGTCACCGCTTGGATGGGCGACCCGTTAATCGGGCTTGCTGTCGGCTTGGCACTCGTCGCAAACTGCCTGCTTGCCTCATTCTTTGGCTTCTTGGTTCCTTTCTTCCTCATCAAAATCGGTGCCGACCAAGCAGCTGGTGCCGGTCCCATCATCACATCCATCAAAGACATCACAGGATTACTGACCTACTTCCTGCTTGTCAGCACCCTTCTGACACATTTGCTTTAATCTGGAGGCAACAACATGGCTTGGAGCTTGATTATCAATGGATTCATCGGAATGATAGCGGGGGTTATTATTGGGTTGGAACGGCAATGGAAAAAGAAGTTGGCTGGGATTCGGACGACCGCCTTGGTCTGTTATGGCTCTAGCCTGTTCGTTACCCTTTCGACCCTGTTTGCCAATGACGGAAGCCCCACCCGCATTGCGGCCCAAGTTGTCAGCGGGATTGGTTTCTTAGCCGGGGGCGTCATTATCCGGGATGGCTTTTCCGTTTCGGGGATTAATACCGCCGCCACCATCTGGGGCTCGGCTGCCATCGGGGCTATTATCGGAGCGGGCTTTCACTGGGAAGGCTTACTCTGCGCTTTAATGCTCATGTTCATCAACATTTTCGTCAGCGCCCTTTCCAACCGCCTGGACAACCTGCATTTTTTCAGCGATAAAAACTTAAAGCATCACTACCTGTCCATCTCCTGCCCAGAATCCGAGGAAATAAACGTGCGGACCACCATTTTGGAAACCATGAACCACCTAAAGCTGGACTTCAACAAAATCGTCTGCGGGGAAGCCGATGAAACTGGCAAGGTTGCCATCTTGCTGGACCTCGAAATCCCCGAACGTGCCATGCACATTGAATACCGGATTAAAACCCTGATGGAATGGCTCTTGTTGGAAAAAAATATCTACGAAGTCCAGCGTTTGGGGAGTGACCTAGACTAACACTATAACAAAGGAGGAGAACCCCCAAAAGCGTTTGGGTTCTCCTCCTTTGCATATTTTAAAGGCATGAAAAATCCGCAATCTTGAAGCGATAAATGACGCTCAGTTTCGGATTTTTTTAATATGGCTCACAAAGTGCCCTTCCTTTGTGAGCCATATTTAGTATTTTTCCCTAGCCACCCACATATGGTGATAAAGGAGAATGGAAACATTCCTGTGACATTTTTTATGCCCTAAAGGAGATGGTGCTATGGACGAGCCGCATCCGAGCCATGCCGAACCTGGATAGGCGGACTGACACTCCCCTCCCAGCAAAGGCGTGGATTTACCCGTCTGGAGATTTCTAACAAGAGGAGGGAATAGCATGAAAGACCTAAAAAATCATTCAAAAAGTATTTATGAACGGCGTGCCAAAAATCATCTGGCGGAGGTTTATGCTGATTTTCATACAACCGCAAAAGGGTTGACCCATGAGGAGGCGGAAGTTTCCCGCGAACGGCATGGGGACAACAAAATCTCTTATGGCAAGAAAACACCCTTCTTGGTGGAAGTTTTAAAAGCGTATATCACCCCATTCACCTTGGTACTCATCGGGTTGGGGATAACTTCGTTCATTACGGACTTCGTGTTGCCAGCCCCAGAGGAGCGGGATTTGTTCGGGACATTGATTATCCTGACCATGATTATTGTCAGCGGGACCATGACCCTCGTCCAGTCTGTCCGTTCAAACCAAGCGGCTGAAAAACTGAAATCCATGGTTAAAGTAACAGCGACCGTTAAGCGGGAAGGGCGATATGAGGAAATCCCCATGGAGGAAATCGTCTGTGGGGACATTATCAAGTTGGCGGCTGGGGACATGATTCCAGCTGATGTGCGCCTGAGCGCCACGAAAGACCTTTTCCTCTCCCAGTCGGCGTTGACTGGGGAAAGCTATCCTGTGGAAAAAAAGGCCGATGCGTTGCCTGACACCCAAGATTCAGAAACCAATTACGAAAACCTGGTTTTTATGGGGAGCAACGTCATTAGTGGAAGCGCCGAAGGCATTGTCATTGCCACGGGGAACCGCACTTTGTTTGGGAATGTGGCGAAATCCCTGGCAACAAAGCCGTTAGCCACCAACTTTGAAATTGGCATCCATAAGACTTCCTTCCTGTTCATCAAATTCATGGCTTTGATGGCACCGACCATTATCGTCATTAACGGGTTCACTAAAGGGGACTGGATGGAGGCCTTCTTGTTCGGGCTATCCGTTGCGGTCGGCCTGACCCCTGAAATGCTTCCCATGATTGTCACTACCAACTTAGTGAAGGGCGCGTCTGGGATGGCAAAGAAAGGGACCGTCATCAAGAACCTCAACTCGATCCAAAACTTTGGTGCCATCGACATTTTATGTACCGATAAGACGGGTACACTCACCCAAGATAAAATCATCTTGGAATACCACTTGAACTGTGATGGTCAGGAGGACTTGAGGGTATTGCGCCACGCTTACTTGAACAGCTACTATCAAACGGGGCTCAAAAACTTGCTGGATGTGGCTATCATTTCCGCTTCAAATGAAGAATTGGATGTAGCACAAATCCGATATAAAAAAGTGGATGAGATTCCCTTCGACTTTGAGCGGCGCCGGATGAGCGTGGTGGTTGAGGACAGCAACGGGAAAACCCAGATGATTACTAAGGGTGCTGTTGAGGAAATGCTAGCGATTTCCAAATTTGTAGACTACAAAGGGCAGACCCTGGAACTCACCGAGGAATTGAAAGTCAAAATCCTTCAAAAAGTGGAGGACTTGAACGAGGATGGGCTTCGGGTACTGGGGGTCGCCCATAAAACGAACCCAAGCGTGGTCGGGGAATTTTGTGCAGCGGATGAATCTGAGATGGTGCTGATTGGCTACTTGGCATTCCTCGACCCGCCAAAAGAAACGACCCGCCAAGCCCTGAAAGCCTTGAAATCCCATGGGGTTGGGGTAAAAGTCATGACGGGGGATAACGCCCTGGTGACGCAATCTGTCTGCAAACAGGTTGGTCTGGGAGCCGAGGAACTTATTAGAGGCGAGGAAATTGCTAAATTGTCTGATGGGGAACTGGCAACCGTCGTGGAAGAGTACAACGTTTTCGTCAAACTAAATCCCCAGCAAAAGGAGAAACTCATCCGAACCTTGCGGGAAAATGGGCATACCGTCGGCTTCTTAGGGGACGGAATTAATGACGCGCCAGCCATGAAAGCTGCCGACGTAGGCATTTCCGTGGACACCGCTGTGGATATTGCCAAAGAATCCGCCGACGTCATCTTGTTGGAAAAAGACCTGATGATTTTGGAACGGGGCATCCTATCCGGTCGGGAAACCTTCGGGAATATTATGAAGTACATCAAGACCACCGCCAGCTCCAATTTCGGGAATATGTTTTCCGTGTTGGTGGCCAGTACCTTCCTTCCTTTTTTGCCTATGCTGCCACTGCAAATCCTTTTTTTGAATCTCATTTATGATATTTCCTGCATTTCCATCCCCTGGGACCATATGGACAAGGAATATTTGGAGGAGCCTAAAAAGTGGAATTCCTCCGGTATTGGAAATTTCATGCTTTGGTTCGGGCCTATCAGCTCCGTTTTTGACATCACCACGTTTTTACTCATGTACTTCATTATCGGTCCCGCTGTTCTTGGAGCGCCTTTCCAAACACTGGACGCTTCCCAGCAAGTTGCCTTCATAGCATTATTCCACGCTGGCTGGTTTGTCGAATCCATCTGGTCACAAACGTTGGTACTGCACGCTTTGCGCACACCAAAACTCCCCTTCATCAAAAGCCGGGCTTCCTTCGCCATGACCACCATCACCACACTGGGCATCGTCTTTGGAACCCTCTTGCCTTTCACCGGCTTCGGCGTGGACCTGCATCTGGCACCCCTCCCAGCAAGTTTTTGGCTCTGGTTGGGGATAACTATTTTAGCCTATTTATGGCTAGTCACCGTGGTGAAGAAATATTTTATCCGTAAATTCGGGGAATTGTTATAGCATGCGAAACGCCCAACCGAACATTTCCAGTTGGGCGTTTTACTATGTCATTTTCAAAAAACCTTCGAGAACCGGCTTTTAGAGCAATGTTAATTTATAGTTAAATTATAGTTTCAGATTTCTGATGCTCTAATGCGAATTCAATCGGTTGGCTTAAATCCCATGTGTCTTCAGCATGGCGACGTGGAATGAACGCAGTTGCAAGAACAAAAAATAACAATGTCCATTTAATAATTTTCATGATAAATCCCTCTTTTCCGATAGTATTCTACCGATTTTTTATAATTTTTCATTTCAGCATGATAATCCGCTAAAAAGTGAAAGACGTAGTTTAATGCCCGACTATTGTGGTGATTATTAAAATAATCCATCGCCTTGTTAATCATTTCTTCATGTGATTTCAAGTCTCCTGCATAAAGAGCTAGCTGAGCCCGATAAGAGAGTAAGACCATTTTTTCATTTTCCGTAAATTCGATACCTTCTGTAAACGAAAGATAAAGCTTTGCATCTAATAACTCTTTCAGCAAGAGATGGTTTTTAATGATAGACAAGAGAATGGGTCCTTGTCGGGATTTATCTCTCATTAAATCCATCGCTTTTTTATTAAATAGCAATGCGTTCCGATAGGCTCCCATTTTTGAGTAAATAAATCCTTTATTTTGATATGCCATGGCTTTTTGCTCTTTGAAGTCCCATTCATTAGCCAAGCTTTCTACCTTATCAAAGGATTTCAAGGCACTTTCATGAAGGTTCAAATGATTGTAGATTATTCCTTCAAATAAATATCCCCTAGCTAATAAAACCTCATCCTGTAATTTTTCAATATCTGGAAGTACCGCTTGAATGTGCTTAAAAGCAATGTCGTATTTCTTAGCACGAGTTAAAAAGTTGTTCTTTCTTAATTGAATTGACAATCTTTGCCGTTTATCCTGAAGGCATGGAAGAAGTTGGTCACACACTTCATTCCCCCCTACGGAATCCCTAGAATATGCACAATATTCAATCCTGTAGAGATAATAAGAAAATTTAAGACCTTCATCTTGAATAGTGTCAAAAGAATTTTTTTTTAATATGGGCTTTATAAATTCATCCACGAACTTATTCCCTTTTCCATACTCATGTAATTGAAAGTGATATGTAGCCAATAGAAAATTCACTTCGATTTCTTGCTGAAAATGAAAAATTTGATCCGATATTTTTAGCATCAACCCTGTCGCTTCGTTTGCCCGTCCTACCAGTAACAAACACCTAAATTGATTGAGTATCCTCTCCAACATTTCATCTTTTTCGATTACTTCAAAATATTCTGGATTGACATTGAAGACTTTTCCTAATTTTTTAGATATTTCCTTAGTAATAGGACGTTTAGCATTTTCAATTCGAGATACTTCACTTCGCTCAATTCCTAGAACATCACTTAATTCTTCTTGAGTGAGTCGCAGTTTCGACCTTAGTAAGGCTACCCTTTTCCCTGCATAAAAATCCATTCCACTCCCCCCTACATTCCTTTAATTGTACAAAATTTTCTGTTTTTTGTCAAAATAATTAGTGTGTAAAAATAGAGAAATCACAAACCTCGCTCGTTCGACCACAATCAAGACAAATCTTTGTCGAAACCACCTGTCGTGTGAAAAAACAATAATTCACTTTACAAAAAAGGGGGGGGAGTGATATGATTTATCCATCGAAGAAAGGCTCAGCGGTGAAAAATTAAAGCAGAGCAATTTCAGGATAATAAATTTCTCTTAAAGAGGCGGATGTTTATGTTAAAAGATTTTTCAAAAGTTATTGGGAAGGTGGCGGCAGTTTTATTAGCAGCAGTATTCCTAACGGCACCATTTGGAAATGCAGTACAGGTTGTCGAAGCAACTCAAATAGCGGCATTTAATTCAAGAACCGTGATTGTAACACAAAATCGTGTATGGACGGGTACAGTTGCAGACCTTCCCGCTAGTATTGCCTATAGTCGAAACGGTTGGCGGGGAACACTGGCTAGAGTTGGACATACGGTTCTTAACAATACAGCTGCTAGCGTCACCTTTCGCGGAACTGTAACTTGTAGTGGTACTTGTCCATTTTCTGCTCCTATCCTAGAGAGCGGATTAGTTAAAGAAGGAAATTAAATAAACAATTTAAAGCTTGGAGCGATTTATACGTTTCAAGCTTTTTAGACAAAGAGGGAAAACCTATGAACCATTACAAAAGAGCACTCATTAGCATCTTACGCAATAAAGGAAAATACACACTGCTTTTTGGTCTGCTTCTAATTATATCGTCTGGAATTATGCTTTCATTTTCCATTAGGCAAGCCGTAACCAATATGGAAAACCAAATTTGGGCGCAATTCCCTCCATTGGCTACTCCCGAGCATGATTCAGATCTATTTATGGAAGCAAGGGAGCAAGGCTTCCAAGGAAACCAGGAATTCATCACCTATGAAGTCATTTCTAAAATTTCAGATTTACCCTACGTCAGTGCTACTTATCTTACCATGGACGTGTATATCTATTCCCATAGCTTATTCCGTGCTCCAGAATTATTTATAGATAGGGCAGATTTTGATGAAGGAGCACTTTGGTCTTTAGATCGTGACCATCTCAGTTATCGCTCTGAAGGTGTAGAATTAGAGCAATTCAGACTAAGGGGGGTGAATCCAAATGCATTAACGGAACTATCCACAGGTTTAATTTCCATGGAGCAAGGACAATTTTTCTCGGAAGAAGATGATCGAAACGGAAGACATTTCGCTGTTATCTCCCGCCCATTTGCTGAAGCGAATAGCCTTGAAATCGGTTCTCTCCTTAATTTTGAAAATAGTGTTTATGATATAATCAGAGCTATTGAATCTCATGGTGAAGGGCAATTATTTATCGGCGGTTATATACATGATGATTTTTTAATTGTTTCTGAATCCATAACATTTGAAGTAAAAGGTATTTTCAATGTTGAGCAACAATTCGAATTTGATTCTAGGGAAACCCAATTATCTAATGCTGGGGCTCAAAGAGATTTGCAGAACCGCATTTTCATCCCCTCCTCTTTAGCCAATGAATTACTGATTTTTCAATCTATGGCAACCGAGCATCTATTCCATGATAGTTCTCACCCCCTGTATTCCCATCCAGCAAGGTATAATACGGGAATTTATATTGGTACTCCGATTTTTCGCTTATACGATCATGCAGATATACCTGCTTTTATTGAAAGGGCGAATGAATACCTTCCCCAGACACAGAGAATGTTTGACTTTTCCTTCGTATTCAGCCGTGTTGCTAGCTCATTTGACAATCTAAATTGGCTTGCTAATCAAGTGCTTATTGGCTCTATCATTGCTTCTATTATTATAGTCGGCTTGTTGATCACTCTCTTTTTACGTGACCGAAAAGAAGAAATAGGGATTTACTTGGCCTTGGGGGAAAAAAAACCACGAATTGGCAAACAGTTAGTTTTAGAGGTTTTAATTATTGCTTTAGCTTCTCTCTCTTTGTCTATCTTTTCTGGTAATATGATTTCTGGACACCTCTCTTACCGAATGATTCAAAATGATTTGCAAGCCCATTCACAACTGGACTTCAATGAACAAATGATGAGTTGGCCACATATCCCAAATGAATTCGTCATTTACAGCCCTAGTGCCATGGGATTTGAGGATTTGCTTCACTTGCACGATACTTCTATAAATCCTGAAACAATTGTTGCTTTCATGATAGTTTCCATCATTATTATTTTAATTTCGGCGCTCATACCGATACTTTATACAATTTCTATGAAACCAAAGAAAATACTAATGTAGTTTCTAATGAACGAGCACGGCTGATTTACGAACGGAAAAAAATGGAAAAAAGAATATTTTTCCTTCACTTCATCACTCTTATTGAATAAATCTTCTATTTTATTGGGGAAAATTTAGTTAATTGCTTCTAAACTTTACGCTAGAAAAGTCTAAAATTCCTTAAAACAACATAATTTTTCATTTTATTACCAAAATATTCCCTTCATAAATCCGCCGTGATGAACGAGGAGGTATTAGCATGAAATACGTCAAATTTTTATCTTCTATATTAGCTTTTCTCGTATTGGTTGGTTGCAATAAAGCAGAGGAAATCATTCGACCTGATTTCACGGATATGGAGCCGATTCCCCGCCTCGTGGATGATGGGGAGACTATTTTTATGCTTGATATTCTTTCTGGGGATATAATGGCAAGCCAAAATTTTGAGCCAGATGATTTGATTTTTGGCATCTGGGATTTGGATAATGGTATTATCGGGGCTTGGGTTGGAAATGAAACCCTACGGTTTTTAATTCTTGACCACACATTAAATCTGATAGAAGAAGTTCATATTGATTTTGAAAAGTTAGACCTCCCATCCTCCCAGCGGATTTTCTCAACTGGAATTTTCCGCTATGAAGAAGAGGAATTGTGGTTTTATCGTTCGCAAGAAGAAGGGAATTACTGGAATTTAGTTCGGATGAACCTTCATCAGTCAACTACGGAGGTCATTGGGCAAGAAGATAATCGCTTTCGAATTAGGAAATGGGCAGATGACGGCATAATTTTAGCTACTAAAGAAATAAATAGAGGAATCGATGGAATCGCCCACTATTATGGAATTATTGATTCAAATAATGGGGTCAGTCATTTCTTCTTACACGGTTGGACACCTATTTCAAATATAATGCGTATGGAAGAACAGGTACTTTTTTTCGCTTCAGACTACGACATAGTGGCTTTCAATCTCGATAATCTATCTTCCAGACGAATTGGATTACCCGACGGCGAATCCCGGCTAGCAACTTTCTCCTATGGGGGTAATGACATCGTAACTATTCATCAGCCAAGTGCTAGTTTTAAAAAATACACTCCGGCATGGACTGCCCAACTCCTATCGTATGAAGCCATCATTTTAGAATCAGAACAAACTAACCTCCAAATCATTCCAATTTCGGAAACAGTATATGCGATTCTTTCTATCCTGAATGAAGAACCTCATTTACAACATGTTATTTTACAGGAATAAATATTATAACATGCGAAACGCCCAACCGGAAACTGCCAGTTGGGCGTTTTACTATGCCATTTTCCAAAAACCTTCGAGGCCTGATTCCTGAAACGAGGTCAATCCCTGCTTTTTGTACCAGTCCAAAACGTACTGGTTTTCGGGGCTAGTGTCCGTCATGAGCACCACTTGGCGGATGTCCTTGGATTTTTCCAACACATATGCCAGCAACTGCTTGCCGATTCCCGATTTTTGATAGTCTGGCAAGATGAGGATGTCCTGAACGTATTGAATGGAAATCCCATCCCCGACCGTGCGGACCAACCCCACTAGTTTCTCCCCATCCCATGCCGAGTAGACCAGCTGGCAATTTGTTAAAAGAGCTTGTAAATCTAGAAGTTGCTCCGTATAGGACACCCAATCCAAAGCATCGTACAATGCCCGCAAATCCTTATCTGAAATTTCCTTCGATTCCTTATAACTAATCATCTGCTTCACCAACCTTTGCCTTATTGTACCACAAAACCGGTAACGGAAGGAGGGCAATCACGCAAATAAATAACAGCGAGGAAGAAATTAATCCCGATATGAGGCAGCCCAGAAAAAATAGTGCCGTAATTATGAAAAATGCCAGTCCACCCGAGTTTTGCACCTGATTTTGTGAAAAAGCACCCCTGAAATGCCTTATTACCAACGGGTTAAGCGCATTCTTTTTGGGATGTTTTTTGCTTTTTTCATTATACACATAATCTTTACTTGACTGGCTTCAGATTCTTGGAGATTTTCTTCAGGTCACCCGCCGAGTACAGCTTCTTTTCCACCTTCATGCCGAAAGACTCAAGCAGGAGGACCACTTCGCTGTCGTCCGTGTCACAGAACCTGTAGAAGCCCTGGCTTAGTTCCTCCACCCGGAACTTGTTCAGGGCCGCCTGGATTCTGTCGGCCGACAGCCCCTCGCTCCAGGTCAGCTTTTCGTC